>Ga0075428_100000013_pt1 | contig 167653 bp, 151 predicted proteins | sample RhiMetdeltSRZDD2_FD_75291 | JGI IMG/M metagenome (GOLD analysis project Ga0075428, IMG submission 75291) | Populus rhizosphere microbial communities from Tennessee, USA - Rhizosphere MetaG P. deltoides SRZDD2 | ecosystem: Host-associated > Plants > Roots > Rhizosphere > Soil | place: USA... | reverse complement strand
CGTCGATTACGAAGACATCTACCGGCTCTGCTACATCCGGGGTCCCGAAGGAATTCTCATCGGGCTCGCCCAACAGCTCGGGCAGCAGACCTCCCGAGAGAATCCCATGGAACGTAAGCGCGTCTGACAACCGGTTCAGCGGACGGTCCGCTGCGCGGCCCGCCGCTGAACTGGAGCAGAGACGGCAACGGGTTCATCCTGGCTTTTGGCGAGGACACTCGTCAACGCGCCACGTAACACGCGCTTGAAGCTGACGGCGCGCGCAGATTGTGGCGCTCCACACCTCTAGCCCGCGATGTATCCTTGGAGTCCTCAAGGAGGAAGCACATTGCGCCATCTCGCAGTCGCGATCGGCACAGCCGCTCTGTTGTTCGCCCATTCCTCACTCTCGGCGCAAGCCTCGGCTCAGAAGGCTCGGTTCGGCTCCGAACACGAAGCCAGGGCGATGTTGGAGAAGGCCGTTGCCGCGGTCAAAGCGGACAAAGCGAAGGCTCTCGAGATGTTCAACAAGGGCGAAGGCGGCTTCAAGGACCGTGATCTCTACGTCTTTTGCGCCAACGCCTCCGACGGCGTGCTCACGGCGCATCCCTATCTGAAGGGCGAGCATCTGCAGGACATCGTCGGCAAGAAGGGGTATCCGCTCGGGAAGGAAATCATGGAGAAGGCCACCGAAGGGAAGATCCTCGAGGTGAGCTACTGGTGGCCCCGTCCCGGCTCCGAGACGCCACTCGAGAAGCACAGCTTCTACACGAAGGTCGGCGATCAGAACTGCGGGGTCGGCTTCTACAAGGACTGAGCCGAGGGCCGTGAGGGCACTGTGTGTAGGAACATCAAGACCCTATTCAACTTCGAGCCACCGGCGACGGACGAGGAAATCCAGGCGTCGGCACTTCAGTTCGTGCGCAAGTTGAGCGGCTTCAACAAGCCCTCGAAGGCAAATGAAGCGGCGTTCAACCTAGCCGTGGCGCAAGTTTCTGCGGCAGCTAGAACCCTTGTTCACTCGCTCGAAACCCTGGCACCGCCCAGAGATCGAGCGGTTGTACGGGCAAGGGCAATGGCCGAAGCGGCCAAACGCTTCGCCAGAACATGAAGGTGAACCGGCTAACGTGCTTGGCCCTAGGTTAGGCGGACATGAGTAAGGGACAACATCGTGACTAACTTCGAGCGAATCATCCCTGTCCTGACCTATCAGGACATTCCGGCGGCTCACGATTTCCTCGTCAAAGCCTTTGGCTTTGCCAGTGGGGGCATCCACCGAAACGACGAAGGTCAGCCGATTCATGGCGAGGTCCTTGTGGGTGACACTCCTATTTGGCTACATCGTGTGGCGGCTGAACATCGACTCGCTTCGCCCCTGGCCGCTGATGTTGCGAATTCAGGTCTCTTCCTGTACGTCGCCGATGTCGACGCGCACTACGAGCGGGCTCGCGCCGCTGGAGCGCTCATCGATTCCCAACCCGTCGATCAGCCTTACGGCCAGCGCGAGTACGGGGCGCGAGACCCTGAAGGACATCGTTGGTGGTTTGCCACTCCGAAAGCGGCTCAGGGCTGAGGAGCTGGCCCTCGTCGGGGCGCGGTGAGGGCTCACCATCTCATCAAGCGGATTCGATAGCCCTCGGCCTCAGCGGCCTGTCAGCCCGCCGCGCTCCGCGCCGCGGGGCACGGCCTTCGTACTGAAGCTCACGCTCCTCGGGGGCCTCGTCGTGTTCCTGATCACGACGCTCGCCGCCGCAACGCGAACCCTGCTTCCCATGTTGTGGGCCTCGATGGCCGAAGGCTTCTCGGGCGAGAACGTTGTCTATCTGGAGATCTACTTGCTCTTGTGTCTCGTGGTCGGGGGGACGTCTGCCGTCGGCTATGTCCTCGTCTCGGGTTTGCTCTGCTGGAGACCGTCCGACTTCACGTGCCGGCGTCCGCTCGCCTGGCCGATCGCAGTCGGTCTCGTGACCGCGGTTGTCTCCAACACGGCCGCAAGAGATGTCCTCACGGGAATCCTGGCGCCGTTCCTCTCGATCGGGCAGCGTTCCGCCTGGGCTGGAATCCTCGTCGCGATGCTGACGCTGGTCGCAAAGGGGATCGACACCGTCATCAGAGTTCGCGAGCAAGGAAGTTGGCGAACCTGGCGCGCGGGCGACCGGGGTCGTTAGCCCGGCAAGAAAGGGTTCGTAGGCGTGCGACGCCGCGGTAGGATCGGCCGGGCAGTCGCGTCGGCGCATGCCCGTTGACGATACCGATGAGGAACGTCCGCTCCGTGACTCGCCTCCTTCGATCGTCGCCGGCCTTCCTGCTCGCCGCCGCATTCTGCCTCGCCTGCTCCGCGCCGCACCGCGTGACCCACGAGATGACCTGGGAGATCCTGGCGCCCGACGCGAATACGATGGACGGTCACGTCGTCTTGCGGTTCGTCAAGTACCCCGATGACGCGCTCCATGTCTTCTCACGCGACCTGGCCGATTACCTTCGCACGCTCCCCGGCCCGACCGTGCCGGTCGTGTTCGACGTGTGGTCCGGCTGCCGCCCCGCCTTCAACGAGGTTCAGATCGGCGAGCTGAAGCACTGGGAGGTGAGCCGAGCCGACATGTACGAGGCGCCAGGTTCTGATGAGCCGTCTCCTTGGGGGAAGGGGTCGTGCTGGCTCGACTGGTGGAAGGGCTGACCGATGATCCCGGCACGGCGGGTCCTTCTCTACATCCTCATGCTACTCGTCTTCGGCGCGGCGATCGCGGCCGTGTTGAAGCTCGGGTCGAGGCTGCCGGCGCCGGCGGTCGAGCCGCTCGCGGCCTCCGAGCGCATCGCGCCCGCCGCGGGACAGGATTCCGCTCTCGGCCGCCTGTTCCTTCAGCTTCTCGTCATCATCGCCGCATCGCGTGGGATCGGATACCTCTTCACGCGCCTCGGGCAGCCCGCGGTCGTAGGCGAAATGGCGGCGGGGATCCTGCTCGGGCCTTCTTTGTTGGGGCTCTTGGCCCCGAAGGCCTTCGGATTCGTGTTCCCACAGGACTCCCTGGGAACGCTCAAGCTGCTCAGCCAGGTCGGCGTCTGCTTCTTCATGTTCACCGTCGGGATGGACGTGAATCCCGGGAGCATCCGCGGCAAGGCACGAGCGGCCGTGGCCGTGAGCCATGCGAGCATCCTCGTCCCCTACCTGCTCGGCGTGATCCTCGCGTACATCCTGTTCACCGACCTCGCAGCCGCAGGCTCAGCGTTCCTGCCGTTCGCGCTCTTCATGGGCATCTCGATGAGCATCACCGCCTTCCCGGTCCTCGCGCGCATCCTCCAGGAGAGGCGCATGTCGAAGACGCCGCTCGGTAGCACGGCCCTCACGTGCGCCGCCGTGGACGACGTGACGGCATGGACGATCCTCGCCTTCGTCGTCGCGATCGCCGAGGCGGCGAGCCTTCGCGGCGCGCTCGCGAGCTTCGGGCTCGCCCTCCTCTTCGTCGCCGTCATGATCTTCGGAGTCCGGCGCTGGCTGCCGCGCTGGACCGGCGCCGAGCGCTTCGCCCGTGAGGAGCCCTCCAACGGCGCTCTCGCGACGGTCGCGTGCGTCGTCGTGAGCTCGGCGCTGACCACCGAGATGATCGGCATCCACGCGCTGTTCGGCGCGTTCCTCGCCGGCGCGATCATGCCGGAGGTCCACGACTTCCGCCGCAAGATCGCCCTTAGGATCGAGAGCTTCAGCTCGGTCCTCCTCCTTCCGCTCTTCTTCGCCTTCACCGGCCTCCGCACACAGATCGGCCTCCTCGGCGATCTCGAGTCGTGGCTCCTCTGTCTCCTGATCGTCGTGGTCGCCACGCTCGGGAAGCTCGGCGGCACCGCGGTCGCCGCCCGCGTGACGGGAATGGGATGGAGCGAAGCCCTCCAGCTCGGCGCGCTCATGAACACCCGAGGCCTCATGGAGCTGATCGCGCTCAACATCGGCTACGATCTCGGGCTCCTCTCGCCGCGGATCTTCGCGATGCTCGTGATCATGGCGCTCGTCACGACGACGCTGACCGGGCCGCTGCTGACGCTCTTCGGGATGCGGCACGTCGCTGCGGCCGATCTCTACCAGGCTTCGGACGCCTAGGCGCGACGTCGAAGCGGCGGCGGGGCATCGCGACGGCTCGTCGCGGCGCGCGATCCACCGCGTGTTAGCATCCGCCAACCCTTTCCCTTGGAGGATCCTGCGATGCGCCAAACTCTGGCATTCCTCTTGGTCGTGTGTTTCTCCGTCGCCTTCACCCACGCCCAGACACCCGCAAAACAGCCCTCGACGGCCAAAGCTGCGGCCCCGACGGTGGACGACGCTCTGAAGGCGCTTCGCGCGGACCTGCAGAGCAGCCGGGCCGACATCATGGCGAAGAACCTGACGCTCAGCGCGGACCAGGCTGCGAAGTTCTGGCCGGTCTTCAACTCCTACCAGAAGGAGCAGAACGTCATCATCGACGAGCAGCTCAAGGACATTCAGAAGTACGTGGACGGCTACGAGACCCTGGACGACGCGACCGCGCTCGGCCTGATGTCGGCCCATTTCAAGCGGGACGCGAAGATGAACGCCCTGCGCGAGAAGTGGCTGGCGGAATTCCAGAAGGTGCTGCCCACGAAGCTCGCCGTGCGAGCGATGCAGATCGACCGGCGGCTGTCGTTGGCCGCGCAGCTCGAGGGCTCCGCGTACATCCCGCTGGTGCAGTGACGCGGCGGCAATCACTCGTCGCCGCGTCTGCCGGACAACCGTGATCCGTCTCGGACCACGACTTTTCGGAATCCGGCTAACGACGTATATTCTCTGACACCAACGAGGCAGAGCCGATGACATTTCGCGTCGAGATTGAGCAAGAGACGGACGGGCGCTGGATCGCAGAGGTCGTTGAGCTGTCCGGCGCCATGGCGTACGGAGCCACCCGCGAGGAAGCCGTCTCAAAGGTCCAGGCTCTCGCGCTACGTGTCGTCGCCGACCGGCTCGACCACGGTGAAGAAGGGCCCAGCCTCTTGAGCATCGCGTTTCGAGCAGCGTGAGCAATTGGCCAAGTACCCGCGCTCGGCGGGTACTTGCAGCGCTGCTGAGAATCGGGTGGACCGTCAAGCGACAATCTGGATCGCATCGAACGATGTCACGCGACGACTGGCCCGACTTCGTGTTCGCATTCCACGACGATGACGAAATCGGTCCCCGAATGCTCTCTCGGATCGCGAAGCGTACGGGCTTGCGACCCGAGGACCTCTGAGGGAGACGCGATGCTGTCCGTCGCCGAGCGCCTCGCCGAGGCTTGCCGCGGCTCGCCGGAGCGCCGTGCATGGCTCGAGCGGCTGCCGGAAGCGGTCCGCGAGTTGCAGAACCGATGGTCGCTCTCGCTCGGAGTCCCCTTCGAAGGCGACGAGATCAGCTGCTCCTGGGTCGCTTCCGCCGTGCGCCGCGACGGCTCTCCTGCGGTGCTCAAGCTCGGCATGCCGCACATGGAGGCCGCGGACGAGATCGAGGCGCTCCGGTTCTGGGACGGCGAGCCCTCGGTGCGCCTGCTCGAGTCGGACTCCGGTCTCAACGCGATGCTGCTCGAGCGGTGCGAGCCCGGCACCACGCTCCGCGAGAGACCCGAACCGGAACAGGACGAGATCCTCGCGGGGCTGTTCCGCCGCCTCTGGCGCAGGCCGGCGGCGCCGCATTCCTTCCGTCCACTCTCCGCGATGACGAGGCATTGGACGGAGGAAACAATGGCGGCCGCCTCCCGGTGGCCCGACGCGCGGCTCGTCGAGGAAGGCCTACGGCTGTTCGACGAGCTGTCGCGCGCGTCGCCGGACGACGCGCTGCTTGCGACCGACCTGCACGCCGGCAACGTCCTGCGAGCGCTCCGGGAGCCGTGGCTCGTGATCGACCCGAAGCCCTTCGTCGGAGATCGTGCTTACGACGCGACGCAGCATCTCCGGAATTGTCGAGAGCGGATGCTCGCCGCTCCGCAAGAGACGATTCGCCGCTTCGCGGACCTGCTCGAAGTCGATGCCGAGCGTGTCCGTCTCTGGATGCTGGCCCGCTCGGCGGGGGAGCCGCGCGACGTCTGGAACGGCGGCTCGATGGCCCTGGCCAGAGCGCTTGCCTGAGCCACCGTGCAGAAGAAGATCGTCGACCGGATCGCTGAGGCCCTTCGAGGCCTCGTGAGTCATGTGCCGACCTCCGGAGAGCGGCGGTCCGCCAGCCCATCGGAGAGAGCGAGGTCGTTGACGCTCCAGGCGAGCGCGAAAGCCGCGCTGGTCTCGGGCACGCTCGCTCTCCCGCCCGGCCCTCTCGGCATGCTCACGATCCTCCCGGACCTGCTCGCGATCTGGACGGTCCAGCGGCAGCTCGTCGCCGACATCGCCGCGGCGCATGGGAAGTCCGCTCAGCTCGGTCCGTCGGAGATGATCTATTGCCTCTTCAGACACGCCGCGAGCCAGGCCGTCCGAGACGTGGTCGTGCGCGTCGGAGAGCGGTTCCTCGTCCGTCGCGGAAGTCTACGCGTCATCCAGCGCGTGCTACGCCGGGTCGGCGTCTCGGTGACGGAGCGAACTGCAGGGCGCGCCGTGTCGCGGTGGCTTCCCGTCGTCGGCGCGGTGGGGATCGGTGGGTACGCCTTCTACGACACGACCCAGGTCGGAAAGACCGCGGCGACGTTCTTCCAGAGGGAGATCGTCCGGGAAGAACCGGACGGTGGGACATGACACCGGGCGAAACGCCTCCACCGTCGTTCTCGCAGGCCTGGCTTCGGATCCCGATGTTGGTTCGAGCGGTCGCGAGTGGTCTCGCGGTCGGGCTCGTCGGAACGGTGCCCTGGGCGTGGTTGGTCGCCAACAACGCTCGTCACATGCCGGCCGTTCCGTGGGCCGCGCCGGTCATGGCCGTCCTCCTGGTGGCGTGGTGGCAGTACTTTGCGAGGGGCCGTGGCTGGCCCCCAGTCACCGCGCAGGCGCGGCGGCTCGGCGGCCGAGCGAACCGCGTGCCGGACCATTTGTGGTTGCCGGCGCTCGGCGCCGGTGCGCTGGGTCTGTTCGCAACGCTCCTGCTCCAGGGTGTGCTGGCTCGACTCGTGACGCTTCCGCGGCAGCGGGACTTGGATCCGACACAATATCCCGCCGCCACGGTCATCGCGTGGGTCGTCATGAGCGCGCTGGTCGTCGGGGTGGTCGAGGAGACGGCGTTCCGGGGCTACATGCAAGGCGGCATCGAACGGCGCCACGGGCTGACGACGGCGATCCTGGTGACCGGCGGCGCGTTCGGCCTGAGCCATTTCACGCACCCTGAGGTGGGGATCGTTCTGCTGCCGTTCTACCTGGCGGCTGCGGCCGTGTACGGCCTGACGGCAGCGGCGACGAACTCCACCTATCCGAGCATGGTCCTCCATGCCGGCGGCAACGTGTTCTCGGCGTTCAGCCTCTTCGTTGGAGGCCGATCCGAGTGGCAGTTGAGCGCGGTGCCAGCTCCGACTGTTTGGCAGACGGGAGTCGATGCCGCGTTCTTGGCGAACCTGGCGGCGTTGGTGGTGGTCGGCGCGATTGCGGCCTTGGCGTACCGCGGGTTGTTCAGGGCCTCGCGGACTTAGAATGCGGCTCCATTGAGCGCACCAACCTTGAACAACTGGACACGTTGGCTGCCCGGGCTGCAGATCCTGCGAGGGTACGAGCGCGCCTGGCTGCCGCAGGACCTGATGGCCGGCCTCGTGCTGACCACGATGCTGGTGCCGGTCGGGATCGCCTATGCGGTCGCGTCCGGCGTCCCGGGGATCCACGGGCTCTACGCCACGATCGTCCCTCTGCTCGCCTACGCGCTGTTCGGTCCCAGCCGCATCATGGTGCTCGGTCCGGACTCGTCGCTCGCCGCGGTGATCCTCGCGGTGGTGCTGCCGCTCTCGGGAGGCGATCCGGCGCGCGCCGTGGCCGTCGCGGGCGCGATGGCGATCGTCTCCGGGCTGGTCTGCATCCTCGTCGGGCTGCTGCGTCTCGGGTTCGTCACCGAGCTGTTGTCCAAGCCGATCCGCTACGGATACATGAACGGCATCGCGCTGACGGTGCTGATCGGCCAGCTACCCAAGCTGCTGGGGTTCTCCATCGAGGGCAAGGGGCCGCTGCGCGATCTCGCGCAGATCGTCCAGTCGGTCCTGGGCGGCCGCGCCAACTGGACCGCGTTCGCCGTCGGGGCCGGCACGCTCGCGGCGATCCTGGCGCTCAAGCGTTTCAAGCGCATCCCGGGTCTCCTGATCGCGGTCGTGGGCGCGACCGTCGCGGTCGCTGCGCTCGGTCTCGACCAGAGCGCGGGGGTGAAGGTGCTCGGTCCGCTGCCGCAAGGCCTGCCGTCCTTCGCGCTGCCGTGGATCGATCTCGCGAGCCTCGGCCAGGTGGTGGTCGGAGGCTGCGCCGTCGCCATGGTCTCCTTTGCCGACACCAGCGTGCTCTCGCGCACCTACGCGGCCAAGACCCGCACGCACGTGGATCCGAACCAGGAGATGGTCGGCCTCGGCGCCGCCAACCTGGCCGCCGGGCTCTTCCAGGGTTTTCCGATCAGCAGCAGCTCGTCACGTACGCCGGTCGCCGAGGCCTCGGGCGCGAAGACCCAGCTCACCGGCGTCGTTGGCGCGGTGGCGGTCGCCCTGCTGCTGCTCTTCGCCCCCAATCTGCTGAAGAGCCTGCCGAACAGCGCGCTCGCCGGGGTCGTGATCGCCTCGGCCATCGGCCTGTTCGAATTCAGCGATCTGCGCCGGATCTTCCGCATCCAGCAGTGGGAGTTCTGGCTGTCGGTCGTCTGCTTCGTCGGCGTCGCCGTGCTCGGCGTGATCCCCGGCATCGGCCTCGCGATCGTCATCGCGGTGATCGAGTTCCTGTGGGACGGCTGGCGTCCCCATCACGCCGTGCTGGGCCGGGTGAACGGTATCCGGGGGTACCACGACATCACGCGCTATCCCGACGCGCGGCTCGTCCCCGGCCTGGTGCTGTTCCGGTGGGACGCGCCGCTGTTCTTCGCCAACGCCGAGCTGTTCCACCAACGCGTGCTCGAGGCCGTGGCGCAATCGCCGACCGCCGTGCGGCGGATCGTCGTGACCGCCGAGCCGGTCACCAGCATCGACGTGACTTCGGCGGATGTGCTCGCGGAGCTTGCGCGGACCCTTCGCGCGGCAGGGATCGAGCTGCGCTTCGCCGAGATGAAGGACCCGGTCAAGGACAAGCTGAAGCGCTTCGAGATGTTCGAGCGCTTCGGCGCCGCGAGCTTCCACCCCACCATCGGGGCCGCCGTCGATGCCTACCTGGAGGAGCACGCGGTGGACTGGAAGCCGTGAGAGCCCGGTGACCTCGAAGCACATCGGCATCGTCGCTGTCAGCGCCGAAGGCGCCGCGCTGTGCTACCGGACGATCTGCACCGAGGGCGCGGCGATCCTCGGCGCTCACTCCCATCCGCAGGTCTCGATGCACACGAATCCGCTGCGCGACTACACGCGGCTCATCGATGCCGGCCGCTGGGAGGACGCCGGTGCGTTGCTGCTGGAGTCGGCGCAGAAGCTCGTCCGCGTCGGCGCCGAGATCCTGATCTGCCCGGACAACACGCTCCATCAAGCTCTGGATCTGGTGCGCGACCGGTCGCCCGTTCCGTGGCTGCACATCGCCGAAGAGGTGGCGACCACCGCCGCGGCGCGAGGGTTCGAGCGTCTCGGGATCTTGGGGACCCTGTTCCTCATGGAAGGTCCCGTTTACCCGGCCAAGCTCTCGCACCGGGGGATCGCACGGGAGATCCCCGGGCGTGCCGAGCGCGAGCGCCTCGACCGGATCATCTACGACGAGCTGGTGTACGGGCGCTTCGAGGAGGGCTCGAGGCAGTACGTCCGGCAGCTCATCCGCGATCTAGGCGAGCGCGGGTGCGACGCGGTCGTCCTCGGCTGCACCGAGATCCCGCTGCTGATCTCCGAGGCCGACTCTCCCCTGCCCGCGCTCGACTCGACGCGGATCCTCGCCCGGGCGGCGCTGCGCGAGGCGACGCGCGAGGCGCTCGGTTGATCGCCTGCCTATCCGTGCCTCGACCGCGGTAGGATCGGCCGGCCGGTCGCGCCGGCCCGTGTCCGGCGGTGGCGGCGGTCCGGTGGAGTCGCATGTGAAGGACTTCCTGCGGCGGGTTCGGGACGCTTTCAGACGACTGACCGGGGCGCGCGATCCCTCGCAGCCGCGCTACGAGGTTCGCCGGGAGCCCGGCATTCGATTCCTTCATGAGCAAGACGGCGAGGCCGAGCGCAGGGTGAAGAGCGCGCTTCTGCCCGTCTTCCTACGGCATGCCGGCGTCGCGCGCGCGTACCTGGTTCACGCGGACTACGGCATGTCGAAGGACTATGAGGTGGTGCTGTGCCTGGTGGCGCCCGAAGACCCGGGGCTCGTGAAGGAGGTCTCGGCGGTCTTCTCCACGCTCGCTCCTCGCAACGTCCATCTGGATGTCCTTTTCCTGGACGATGCGAAGGAGCGCGAGCTCTCCCAGGTCTGCGTGCCCTTCTACCCTGCGGGCCGGCCCGTGTCCTCGGAGGCCGCCGATGAGAAGACGCTCCTTCACTAGCGCTGTGGCGACGATGTCGTTCGAAGGCGGCCGGTCGGCCGCCCATGGAGGTGGGAGATGAGGAAGTTCCTTGTAGCGAGCGCAGCCGTTCTGATCGCGATCGTCGGATCGGCCCCGGCCCAGGAGCCGCCGTCGGCGCACGTGATGGTGACCGGTGCCGACCTGAAGTGGGGCGACCCGCCGCCCGTGTTCGAGAAGGGGGCGACGTTCACCGTCGTCTCGGGAGACCCGGGGAAGCCGGGACTCTATGTGGTGCGCCTCAAGATGCCGGCCGGCTACAAGATCGCTCCGCACTGGCACCCCACCGACGAGCACGTGACGGTCCTCTCGGGGACGTTCGCGCTCGGCATGGGCGAGAAGCTCGACCAGGCGACGATGAAGAGCCTGCCCGTGGGCGGCTACGCGCTGCTGCCTGCGCAGATGCGTCATTACGCGATGGCCAAGACCGAGGCGACGGTCCAGGTGCACGGGATGGGGCCGTTCCAGCTCACGTACGTCAATCCCGCCGACGACCCGAGCAAGCGGGCCGGCGCGAAGTGAAATCCCGGGAGAGGGGGAGGATGAGATGAGATTCGCGACGATCATCGTGCCGATCCTGATCGCGGGATCGGCCCTCGCGGGGACGCCGCGGGAAGAGGCCCCCGCGTTCACATCTGAGGAAGCGAAGGAGCACGCGAAGCTGTTCTGCAGCCGGGCGGGGTTGGTCAACGTCGAGCTCCCGAACGGCGAGACCCGCCAGCTCTGCGGCGCGACCGACCGCGAGCATTCGGTGTTCGTCTACGCCGACGCGCTCGACCTGCTTACGCGGATGAACACCGAAGCGACGCGGCAGGCGTGGGTGACGATGCCGTCGGCCGGCCAGTCGATCACGGTCTTCAACATCGAGAGGTCGAAGGAGGGGCTCTACCAGCAGCCGAAGGTGGCGTTCGCCGTTCCCGCGTCGGCCTTCCCCGCCAACTCCACGGCGGCCTCCGTGAGGGAGTGGCTGGCGAAGCAGGCGCCGGTGAAGGCCGGCACCGTTCCGGCGAGCCAGGGGGCGGTGATCCGGTGGCGACAGGTCGAATGAGTCGACGCGCGACGGGCTGACGGCGCGAATCCAGCCGGTCGCGCATAACATGCGGGCGCCGAGGATCGGCAACGGGGGATCTCGCATGCCGCGTCTCGCCATCGGTCAGGCTCGGCGCCGTCACCTTGCCGGCGGAGGAGGCGGCGGTGGAGGGGCAGCCGTGACGGGGCGCCGATGACGGGGCAGAGGGCGCCCGACGTCACGCGCGCCGACGTCGAGCGGATCGTCCGTCGCGACTTCCCGGCGGAGCGCGTCGGCGAGGTGCTCGCGATGCTCGACGAGTACGGCCCCGAGGACTGGCATCGCGAGCCCGACCGGGTCCGCCTCGCCGTGCTCAAGCTCGCCTCCGGGAGCTTCGAGCGGCTCCGCTACGAGATCGAAGGGGCCAAGCGCGACTACCGCGACGTCCTCTCGCCGGCCGAGTACCCCGGGTACGGCAAGCGCATGTTCAAGAAGCTTGCGCCCGACGAAGAGCGGCGGATCATCGACGCCGACTGGAAGCAGTACCAGGACTGGCTCACACGGCCGTGACGCGCATCGGGCTCCCGTGAGGTTCGAGCACGCGGCGGTGGTGGACGGTCCGCCGGACGAGGTGTTCTGGCTGACGCAGGACTATGCCCGGCGGCTCGCCTGGGACCCGTTCCTCCGCCGCGCGGAGCTGGTCGGCGGCGCGACGGCCCCCGCGGTCGGCGTTCGAGCCTGGTGCGTCTCCCGCTCGGGCATCGGGATGGAGACGGAGTACGTGTCGTTCACGCCCCCACGCGTCGCGGCGGTGAAGATGACGCGGGGACCGCGCCTTTTGAAGACGTTCGGCGGGACGTGGGCGTTCGAGCCCACCGGCGCCGGCACGACGCGGGTGACGTTCCGGTACTTCCTCGACGTGCGACCGCAGTGGCTCGCCTGGATCGTCGAGCCGCTCGCCCGCCATTGGTTCTCCCGGGAGACCAAGCGGCGGGTCGTGGCCCTCTCGGGTTGGATGCAGAATCAGCGCAAGCGAGCGGAAGGAAGCTGAACCATGCCCCCCTACACCTACCCCCACACGATCGAGAACGGCGCGGGGGAGCGCCTCACCTTCCTCCGGAGAGTCCCCGGCCGCACCGGCGATCGCCTCGAGGTGGAGAACATCGTCTCGCCGGGGGCCGGCCCCCCGATGCACATCCACCACCATCAGGAGGAGGCGCTCACGGTCCAGCAGGGGCGGATCGGCTACGAGCGGCCCGGCGAGCCCGAGACGTTCGCCGGGCCCGGTACGTCGATCGTCTTCAAAGCGGGACAGGCGCACCGCTTCTGGAACGCCGGGGAGGACGAGCTGCGCTGCACGGGCTACATCGAGCCCGCCGACAACCTCGAGTACTTCCTCACCGAGATCTACGCCTCCACGAAGCGGAGCGGAGGGAAGCGCCCGGACCCCTTCGACGCGGTGTTCCTGATGTGGCGGTACCGGTACGAGTTCACGATGGTGGACGTCCCGGCGGTGGTGGGGCGGCTCGTCTTCCCGATTCAGTACGCCTTCGGAAAGCTGCTCGGAAAGTACCGGAAGTACGCCGACGCGCCCGAGCCCAAGCACCGGTGAGACGGAAGATCATCGTCTACATCGCGACGAGCGCCGACGGCTACATCGCCCGGCCCGACGGCGACGTCGAGTGGCTCAACCGCCGTCCGCACACCATGGACTATGGGATGGGCGCCTTCTATCGGACGATCGACACCATCCTCTGGGGACGCAAGACCTACGACTGGCTCCTCGCCTACTACAAGAAGAAGGGACGGACGAAGGGGCTGTTCGACACGAAGGTCACGAACTATGTCTTCTCGCGGACGCCACCGAGGCGGACCGCCCCCGGCGCTGAGTTCGTCAGGGAATCGGTCAAGTCGTTCGCGCGGCAGCTCCGCGCGACGCCGGGCAAGCACATCTGGATGATGGGGGGCGGAGGGCTGATCGCTTCGTTCCTCGACGCCGGCGAGATCGACGAGCTCGACATCCACGTCATCCCGGTCATGATCGGCAAGGGGATCCCCCCTCGTCGCGCCCCGCCACCGGGATGTGCCGCTGCGGCTTCGATCATCGCGAAAATATCCCGATGGAGTCGTCCGCCTGCGCTACGAGGTCCTGCGGTAACATCCGCGGCCGATGCAAGGCCGGTCGCTCGCCGTCGTGGTCGCCGGACTCGCGGGGCTCGCGCTCGTCGGGCTCGGCATGCGCTGGTGGACTGCTCGCGCGGCCGAGAGCGCGCCGCGGCGTGAGGGGGACGCTCCGAAGCCGGCGGCCGCGCTCGTGCCGGAAAGCCTGTTCGTCCTGAAAGTCACCGACGCGGAGGTCGTCTGCGAGAGGCCGGACGGCAAGGTCGAGCGGGTGCGCTGGGACGACCTGCAGAAGGTCGAGATCGTGACGACGGACAAGGGGCCCATGGAGCCGGATGTCTTCTGGGTCCTCCACGGGAGCAAGACCGGCGTCGCCGCGCCGCAAGGCGCCACCGGCGAGAACGAGCTGCTCGACCGCCTTCTGAAGCTGCCGGGGTTCGATAACAAGGCGCTGATCGACGCCATGAGCTCTGCGACGAACAAACGGTTCCTGTGCTGGCAGCGGAAGCGGTGACACACGGGACCTTGAATCGCTTGGAGCCGCAGTAGACTCCGCTGCGGCGGTCACCCCGTCGCGAAAACCCGACGAGGGTCCTGGAGGTCATCCCGATGCGAGCCCATGACATTCGCAGACGCACTCGTCTCCTTTTCCTGATCGTGGGGATCGTCACGGCCGCTCTCTCGAGCGCCGTCTCGACGTCAGTCCACGCGCAGACAACCTCCGGGAAGAAGCCGAACATCCTGGTCATCTGGGGTGACGACATCGGCTGGTACAACCCCAGCATCTACAACCGCGGCGACATGGGGTATCAGACGCCGAACATCGACCGGATCGGAAAGGAAGGGGCGATGTTCACGAGTTGGTACGGGCAGCAGAGCTGCACCGCCGGCCGCGCCGCGTTCATCACCGGCCAGTCGCCGATCCGCACGGGCCTCACCAAGGTTGGACTGCCGGGCGCCGACCTCGGGCTCCAGCCCGAGGATCCGACGATCGCCGAGGTGATGAAGACCCTCGGGTACGCGACAGGGCAGTTCGGCAAGAACCACCTCGGCGACAAGGACGAGTTCCTGCCGACCAACCACGGCTTCGACGAGTTCTTCGGGAACCTCTACCACTTGAACGCCGAGCAGGAGCCGGAGAACGAGGACTACCCGAAGGATCCGGCCTTCAAGAAGAAGTTCGGCCCGCGCGGCGTCATCCACTCCTACGCCGGGGGGAAGATCGAGGACACCGGCCCGCTGACGATCAAGCGCATGGAGACGGTGGACGAGGAGTTCCTCAAGGCGACGCTCGACTTCATCGACCGGCAGAGCAAGGCGGGGAAGCCTTTCTTCGTCTGGTTCAACTCGACGCGCATGCACATCTTCACGCACCTGAAGGCGGCCTCGAAGGGAAAGACCGGCTACGGCCTCTACCCCGACGGAATGGTCGAGCACGACGGGATGGTCGGTGAGCTGCTCAAGAAGCTCGACGACCTGAAGATCGCCGAGAACACCATCGTCGTGTACGGGACGGACAACGGCGCCGAGGTCATGTCGTGGCCCGATGGTGGGACCACGCCTTTCCGGGGCGAGAAGGCGACGAACTGGGAGGGAGGGTTCCGAACGCCCTGCCTGATCCGATGGCCTGGGGTGATCAAGCCCGGGACGGTCTACAACGGCCTCTTCGCGCACGAGGACTTCCTGCCAACCTTCGCGGCTGCGGGAGGCGAGCCCGATGTCGTCGCGAAATGCCTCAAGGGATTCAAGGCGGGGAACAAGACCTTCAAGGTCCACCTCGACGGGTACGACCTCATCCCCTTCTTCAAGGGGCAGGTCAAGGACTCGCCGCGGCGGGAGTTCCTCTACTGGAGCGACGACGGCGACCTCATGGCGATCCGGGTGGACCAGTGGAAGGTCGCCTTCAAGGAGCAGCACGCCACCGGGCTGGACGTCTGGAAATCCGAGTTCACGAACCTCAGGGCCCCGAACGTCTACAACTTGAGGGCCGACCCGTTCGAGCGCGGTCCCGAGGCGTTCGGCTACGATCAGTGGATGGCGGACCGTTCCTTCCTGATCGTGCCGTCGCAGGCGATCGTCGCGAGGTGGCTCGAGAGCTTCAAGGAGTTCCCGATCCGCCAGAAACCGGCGAGCTTCAATCTCGACGAGGTGATGCACAAGCTGTCGGCGGCGCAGAGCGGCGCCCGGTAGGCGTTCCGCTGAGCCGCCTCGGATCGAGGACGCTCCCTCTCGCGGCGCTCGCGATCGCGTCGGTGCAGGGCTGCAGGCCGGCCGAGGATCCGGTCGCGGTCGCGAAGCGCGAGCTGACGGCGCGCTACGCCGAGAACGAGGCCGCCTTCTTCGCCCGCGACCCCGATCGCGTGATGCGGCTCAGGCACCCGGACTTCCACACGATCACACCGGACGGCAAGGTCTCCTCGCGCGAGCAGATGTACGAGCGCACGCGGCAGTTCATAGCCCGGATCGAGCGTTTCGACGCGTTGAGCGAGACGATCACCGGGGTTTCGCTCGAGGGGGATACGGCGCACGCGACCGTGGACCAGCGCACGGTGCGCCAGCAGCGCTTCCCGGACGGCACGCTGCACGAGGTGCGGACGTCGGTCGTCCAGCGCGAGTCCTGGAAGAAGACCTCCGAGGGCTGGCTCATGTGGCGCGTGGACGAGGTTCAGCCCGGCCAGACGCTCGTGGACGGGAAGCCCGTTCGTTGATCTCGGCGTATCCTCGGTGACGTCCGTCATTCAACGAGGAGAGATCGACATGAAGCCAGGAGCGATGCTGCGCGCGACGCTCGTCGTCGCCACGTTCGTCGTCGTGACGCTGGGAGCGGCGACGCTCGCGACGCACGCCGCGAAAGGCGGGAATCACTGCGGGAAGGGGATCCGGGCGTGCTCGGCGAGCCAGGTCGGCCAGCCGTGCGATCCGAACAACCTCAACATCATCTGCTCGGCCCAGGCGAACGGCTCGTACTGTTGCCTCGCCTACGCGCCCTGAGGCGGGAGAAGCCGGAGGAGCCCGAGGCTCCTCCGGCAACCGGCTCTACTTCTCGATCGCTCTCGATGTGGTGTTGATACAGGGACTAGTCCCCGCCCTCGTCGTCTTCCCCCTCTTCGGACTCGAACCCGGTCACGGCGAACCACTTCTCCTCCGAGCCGGCGAGGATCATCACGATCGGCGCGACACACGGGTTCGGCAGGTCGATCGTCGTGCGGATCGTCGCGTTCCCGGTGCGCGTGGCGGGGAACCCCGAGGTGATCACGTTCTTCGTCGTGATCGAGTCCCCTTCCTCGGTCCAGCAGCTCACCGCTGCGCGGAACTCGTCCTCGTCGTTGATCCCGCGCATCTCGGGAGGGACCTCCTCATCGTCCGTGAAGACGAGACCTTGCACCTTGATCGTGAGATGGCCGTCGGTGTCGAGCCGCCCGCGGGCCGACCTCAGGGTCCACGGGAGCTCGTCCCCCGGGATGTCGCGGATCGGGAAGCCGTCGCCGACGAACGGGCCGTCCACGCCGTACATCGATTCGAAGGAGATGAGGGCGGCGCCCTGCTTGGATTCCTTGCTGAGCTGGCTCGACGCGTTGAGGCCGCGCTTCGAGGCGTGATTGAACGGGCTGCCGGCGGCCGCGAGACCGACAGCGGAGGCGAAGACCACGGCCACAACGAGTGTCTTGCGCATGGCGTTTTCTCCTGTTCTTTTTTGGGTGCCGCTCGACGCTAGTCCCCGCGCCACCGGCCGGCCATGGGGCGAAACCCTACGGGGGACGGTTTATTCGAGCCAGCACATGGCCTCCCCCGCCTCGCCGTCCATCGCGAGATGGAGGGCGCGGCCGGGGGCGGCGTCGGCGACGCGGATGACGCGCAGGCAGGAGGCGAGGGCGGCGTCTCGTGGCGAGATCGCCGGAAGCGCGTTGGGCGAGCGGTCGAAGAAGGGGGCGTGGAAGAGATCCTCTCCCTCGTCGGGGTGCAGCGCCAGGTAGTAGATCCCGTCCTCGACCAGGTCCTGGAAGAAGTGGGTCCCGTACGACACTTCGGGGACGTACTCGCCCCGGCGATGGGCGATCTCGATGAGCACGCGACAATGGTTGATGTCCGAGTAGTAAACCTTCACGCCGAGCTGAGGGTCGTTCGTCCCCCAGCGCCCGGGACCGAGGAGCAGGTAGGTCCGGCCCTCCAGCGCGTCGTTGACCCTCGCGACCGCGCGGCCGACCGACGCACGCCCCTCCGGGTCGAGCGCGTCGTAGGCGCGCGGGTCCACGTAGACCACGTCGTCGATGTCGCGGACCTCCCCCGACCGTACGAGGCCGCGGGTGAAGAACACCACGCGATCGCGGGGAACGCCGCGCGGAAGCTTTCCCGCCTCCGCGGCCTCGGCCTGCACGAGGGGGCGGCACTGCAGGAGGTAGAAGCGGTCCTCCACCTGCGCGAACTCGACGTTGATCGGCGTCCCGAAGGCGTCCTCCAGCCGGCGCAGGCGCTCGCGCATCATCGCCGCGAAGCGCGTGCGCGCGAGCATCCGGTCGAACGTCAGGCACAGGCGCCCCGGCGGGACCCCTTCGAGCCCGCCGGTCGGCTCGACGAGCCCGTCCTCGGTCCGGATCGACGCCGTCCACTCCAGCCCCGGCGCCCCTTCTCCTTCTTCGCAGATTCGCGCGAGCGGCACCGAGGAGAACCGGTCGTCCTGGAGGTCGATCGCGTCCACGATCTTCTGCGAGTAGTAGGCCTGGCGCTCCGGCGTGACCTCGGGCCTGAGCATCGGGGCGCCGAGCGCGACCATCCGGCAATGGTCGTTCCCCGACCGGTCCACCGCGCGCGTTCCCAGACCGTAGACCAATCGCGCCAGCCCGTCCTCGGCGCGCAGGCGCGGCGACCACCGGTACTCGTTCCGCGAGAAGCCGACGCCGGCGAGGTCCGGGAGGAAGTAGCGGCCGTGCCGACGGCCCACGACCTTCTGGATCAGGATCGCCATGTCCTCGTTGTAGTCGATCAGGTTGTGGCGCCGGCGGTAGGTCAGCGGGTTCGGGGCGAGCGTCGAGGCGAACACCTCGGCGACCGCGCCGAGGAGCGCCTTGAGGCGCTGGGGCTTCGGCCCCTGGTTCCCGAGGAAGACGCTCGCGTACATCCCCGAGAACGCCGCGCCGAACCGGTCCTCGAGCAGGCTCGAGCTGCGTACGATCAGCGGGTGGTGGCCGACCTGCTCGAGCATCCGGTCGAGCTGCGCGACGAACTCCGCCGGGAACTCCGCGTTCTGGAAGATCTGCCGGATCAGCGGGTACTCGTTCCGGATCTCCTCCGCCGGCTTGTACTTCTGGCTCTGGTACTCGTCGAGGCGGTTCAGGTGGAGGAAGCGCTCGATGACGTCCGAGCGAACGAACCAGGATTCGGGGAGGTGCACCTGCGCGACCGGGTCGTCCCCATGCTCCTGCTGCGCCCCCTGCAGGATCCGGTAGCCGAGGAACATCCCGGCCGCCTTTCCTCCGATCCGCCCCTGCCCCTTCGACGGGCCGATCACGCGGTCGAGGATCCACTCGAAGTCGCGGACGCGCAGGAACCCTTTCGCGACCCCGATGAACTCCAGCTGGTCGCTGATGAAGCTGCGGATCAGCGCGACGCGGAGCTGCGTCGTCTGCGCGGGGGCGAGCCGCTCGTCGCCGCGCGGCAGGCGGCAGAACCGGCGGACCGTATCGGCGAGCACGTCGAACGAGACGTCGGGGAGGCTCGCGATACTCTCGAGGCTGTCGGCCTCCTCCCGGCGGCGCACCCCGTCGATGACCGCCTGGATGCGCTCCGGCGTCAGGAGCGCGGAGGCGTGCCGGACGACCGCCTCGCGGACCGAGAGCCGCTCGCTCACGCTCCACGGCGCGGCACCGGGACGGTTCGGGTTGTCCTCCTCGGGAGCGACCGACGACTTGGCGCCGTCGGCGTGGGCGTCCTCATAGACGGCGTCGATGGAGACGAGCCCCTCGCTGTGGAGCACGATCAGGAGCTGCCGCGCGATCCGGTCCGCGAGCTCGGGGGTGGATTCCAGCGCGCCGCGCAGCAGCGCCTCGGACTCGGCTCGCGACTCGTGCATGCGCTCCTCCGGCGGGACCGGACCAGAGTATGCCCGAACCGACTAGAATGCCGCGCATGCGCGCGCCGCCGTTCAATCAGTACCTCGGCATCCGCGTCGATCGTATGGAGCAGGGAGAGGCGCTCGCCGCCCTCGATCTCGCGCCGCATCACACGAACAATCGCGGAGTGGTGCACGGCGGCGTGCTCGCGTCGCTCCTCGACTCGGTGATGGGCGCCGCGGTGATCTCGTCGATCCCGAAGGAGTGGTGGTGCGCGACCACCGCGCTGACGATCCAGTTCCTCGCCGGCGCGCGCGAGGGGACGCTCGTCGCGAGCGCCTCGGTCCTGCGCCGGGGGCGGAACATCGCCTTCGTCCGCGGCGAGGCGAAGGACACCGAGGGGCGCCTCGTCGCGACCGCGCAAGGGACCTGGCACCTCTGGCCGCACCGGCCGGAGATCTCGTCCCCCGACGCGGAGCCTTACGTCGTGGTGCGCGGCACCGGGGAGCGGGTCCGCGTCGGGAAGATCCTCGCCGTCGGCCGGAACTACGCCGCGCACAACGTCGAGATGGGGCACGAGCCGGCGGCCCCGCCCGTCCTCTTCCTCAAGCCGCCGTCGGCGCTCGCGCACGACGGGGACGTCCTGCGGCTCCCCGCAGGCTGTGGGGCGATCCACCACGAGGTGGAGCTCGTCGCCGTCATCGGCCGGCGCGGCCGTGGGATCGAGGAGCGCGCCGCGCTCGACCACTTGCTCGGCTACGGGGTCGGCCTCGACCTGACCCTTCGGGACCTGCAGAGCCAGGCCAAGGCCAAGGGGGAGCCGTGGGACCTGTCGAAGGGGTTCGACGGCGCCGCGCCGGTGTCGTCGATCGTCCCGCGCGAGAGCGTCGGCGACGTCTCCGCGCTCACCCTGACCCTCGACGTCAACGGCGTGCGCAGGCAGGAGGGCTCGACCGGGCGGATGCTCAACGGCGTCGCCGCGCTCGTGGCCCATGCCTCCCGGTGGATCACGCTCGAGCGCGGGGACCTGCTCTTCACGGGGACGCCGGAAGGGGTGGGACCGATCGTTCCCGGGGACGTCCTCGAGGCGAGGCTGTCCGATCTCGTGTCTCTCACCGTCACGATCGCCTAGGGCGGGAGACCTCTTGGCGCGAGCGGGACTCTCGGCTCTCCTCCTGGCGTTCGCGGTCGCGGCGCTCCTCCGCCTCAACGGCTTCTGCCTCCTCGAGCCCGATTCGCCGAGCTACCTGATCGGGGCGAAGTCGATCGCCTCGCTCCACGGCTATCGGGACCTCGACCGCCCGGGGGAGCCGCTGCACACCTTCCGTCCGCCGGGGCTGCCGCTCCTCCTCGTGCCGCTGTCGTGGCTCGCGCCGTACTCCGTCGTCGGGGGGAAGCTCGTCGTGCTCGCCTTCGCCCTCGCGTCGATCGCGATGGTCGCCCGGCTGGCCGCGCGCGGCGGCTCGGCGGCGGGGGCGCTCGGCGCGGCGGCGTTGTTCGCCGCGAGCCCGTACGCGCTGCTCCACGCGACCGAGGTGGCGAGCGAATTCCCCTACCTCGCCTGCTCGCTCGCGGCGATCCTCCTGCTCACCCGCCCCGGCGGCGCGCCCGCGCGTCGCGAGGTCGCCCTCGCCGCCGCGATCCTGGCGTTCCTCCCGTTCCTGCGGACGATCGGCGTCGCGCTCGTGCTCGCGGCGCTCGCGGTGTGCCTCGTCGATCGGCGGCGCCGCGGCTGGTGGCCCGCCCCCGCCGTCGCGCTCGCCGCGACCGCGCTCTGGATGCTGCGCAACCGCGCCGCGGGAGGCCCGACCTATTTCGGCGCGATCGCGGCGGACCTGTCGCGCACGGGCGCCGCGGGGTTCGCCGCGAAGGCCGCCGCGGCGCTCGGGTTCTACGCCTCGCGGTTCCTCGACGTCCTCCTCCCCGGCGTGTGGCCCGGACGGCCGCTCTACGAGCGCATGACCGTCGGCGGAACGCCCGACCTCGGCGGGCTCCACGGAGGCGGATGGATCGTCGCCGCCGCGATCCTCGCGCTCGCGGGATGGGGCGCCTGGTCGCGCCGCCGCGAGGAGGGGACGCTCGCCGTCGCCTACGCCGCCGCTTTCGCGCTCGTGCTCGCGATCTATCCGCCGCGTCACGAGCGGTTGACCTGGCCGCTCGTGCCGCTCGCGTGGGCGCTCGTCCCCTCCGGCCTCGACGCCGCGCGGCGCGCGCTCGCGGCACGGGCTCCCCTCGGGTCCGTGCTTCGCGTACTCGCGGTCGCGGTGCCGCTCGCGATCCTCGGCATCGAGGGGGCGGCCAGCCTGGCGATGGTGCGGGACAACCGCGCCTCCGCGACCGGCGGAGACCGCTTCTACGACGACCGGAACCCCCCGCTCTACTTCGTGGACTGGCGGCGCGCGGGGGAATGGCTCGGCGCCAACGCCCCGACCGGGGCGCGCGTGCTGACGCGCCACACCGACGTCTACTTCACCTCGGGGCGGACGCAGGACTCCGCCCGCTTCGAGGAGCTTCCCCCTTCGGTCTGGCGCGGGAGGATCGGCCGGCTCCACGCGCGCTACCTGGTCGTGCCCACGGCGCTCTACGGGAAGTTCTTCCCCTTCGAGCTGCTCGGCTCCGATCCGGCCTACTCGTACTCCATCCGCTGGCAGGGGCGCGGCGCCGCCGTCGTCGAGGTGTCTCCGAACCGCACCGGCCGCGTCTCTCCCCCGGCGGCGATTCCCGCCGGGGTCCTCGACGCGTGCGAGGCGGCCTTCGCGCGGGAGCCTCGCCGCGTCGATCTCGCGACCCGTTGCGCGGAGCTGCTCGCGATGAGCGGCAGGCGCGACGAGGCGATCGCGCGGCTGACCGCGCTCGTCGCGAAGGGAGGCGCGGACGTCCGGATCCAGGTCGCGCTCGCGCAGGGCCTGCTCGACGCCGGGCGCGCGGACGAGGCCGCGGTGGCCTTCCGCGCGGCCTCGGCGCTCCCCGAGGCCGAGCTCCTCGAGCAGACGATCGCCCGCGGCGTCGCCGCGTCGATCGAGCGCGGGCGGGCGTCCGCGCTCGACCCGCTCGTCCGCGCCCGCGCCGCCGCGGTCCGCGCCGGCGATCGCATGGACGCCCTTCGCTGGGACCAGGCCATCGCGGACGTGCAGGAGGCGCTCGGCCTGCAGCCCGGGGACGCCCCCGTGCTCGCGACCGCGGCCGACCTCGCCCTGCGCCTCGACGACCTCGGCCGCGCGATCGATCTGTACCGGCGCGCGGGGGCGGCCGGCGATCCGCACGGCGCGGCGAAGGCCGCCGCCCTCGCCGACGCCGCCGCCGTCGAGACGCGCGCCGACGCCGCCGGGGCGGACGAGCTCGCGCGCGCGGCGTCGTTCTGGGCGCAGGAGGGGGCGCCGGGGCGTTCGCTCGCGATCCTCGAGCGCGCGGCGCACCGCTTCCCGTCCGACCCGTCGATCGCCGCGGGGCTCGCCCGGCTCCGCGCCTTCTACGGCCTCGACTAGAATCCGCTGCATGTCGATGCAGCTCTCCGGCCGGCGCGTGCTGATCACCGGCGCGTCATCGGGAATCGGACGGGCGGCGGTGCGAGCGTTCGTCGCAGAGGGGGCGGTCGTGCTCGCGGTCGCCCGCTCGGAGCCCGAGCTGCGGGGGATCTCCGCGGAGCTCGGCGGCGCATCCAAGGTCGTTCCGCTCCCCTGCGACGTCACCGACGGTCCGGCGATGGAGCGGATGGCGAGGGAGGTCCTCGCGCGCTGGGGGGCGCCGGACGTCATCGTGGCCAACGCCGGCGTCGGGCTCGACGCCCGGTTCGAGGCGATGACCGACGATGCGCTGCGCACCGTGTTCGAGGTCAACGTCTTCGGCGTCGTGCGGACGATCCGGCCGTTCCTCCCGGCCATGACCGCGCGCAAGTCGGGGAGGATCCTGATCGTGTCGTCGGTGGTCGGGAAGCGCGGCGTGCCGAACTACTCGGCCTACGCGGGGAGCAAGTTCGCGCTCCACGGCATGGCGGACTCCCTGCGGTCGGAGCTGGTCGGCACGGGGGTCTCGGTCGGAATCGTCTGCCCGTCGTCCACCACCACGCAGTTCCAGTCGCGGATCCGGCGGGAGGGGCCGCCGCAGGTGCGGACCCGTGTGAAGAAGCACTCGGCGGAGTCGGTCGCGCGCGCGCTCGTCTCGATGGCCCGCTCGAAGCGGCGCGAGCGGATCCTCTCCCCGGAGGCGAAGCTGCTGAACGGGCTGAACCGGCTCGCGCCCGGGCTGCTCGACTGGTTCCTCGCGAAGGCGCTGATGCGGAGGGCGTGAGCCCTCACTCGGCCGGAGGGGCCTCGGTCTTCGCGGCCAGTCGCTTCGCGCGGGCCTCGAGCCCGCGGCGCCGGCGCTGGACGCGACGGATCGTCTTCTTCGCCGCCCTCACCTTGGCCCCGTCGAGCGACGTCCCCTTCTCGGCGAGGGCCTTCTTCAGTGCGGCGGTCTTGGCGCGGAGCTGCTCGACGGTCTTCTTGGCCATGTCTGTCTCCTCGACGAAAGCGCGAGATGCTAGCACGCCGCGCTGCTAGACTTCGGCCATGCCTCCGTACGAGCGCCACGTCTTCGTCTGCGAAAATCTCCGTTCCCCGGACGACCCGCGCGGCTGCTGCGCGGCGAAGGGGGCGGCGGACGTCCGCTCGCGGCTCCGCGTGCTCGCGAAGGAGGCCGGCCTCAAGGGGCGCGTGCGGATCAACACCGCGGGCTGCCTCGACCAGTGCGCGCACGGCGTGACGGTCGTCGTCTACCCCGAGGCGGTCTGGTACGGTCACGTGACCCCGGACGACGCGGACGAGATCTTCCGGAGCCACATCCTGGGCGGCCGTCCGGTCGAGCGCCTGCGCCTGGCGCACATGCGTCCCGCGGACTAGCCGCGTGACCGCCGGCGGCCGCCGGTTCCTGCTCGTCGGGCACCGCGGCGCCGCCGCGCGCGCCCCCGAGAACACCGCGTCGTCGCTCCGCGCCGGGCTCGCCGCCGGGGCCGATCAGATCGAGATCGACGTGGGACTGACGCGCGACGGGCGCGCCGTCCTCCTCCACGACACGACGCTCGACCGGACGACGAGCGGTCGCGGGCCGCTGCGCGGACGGAGCGCCTCCTTCGTGCTCGGCCTGGACGCGGGCGGGTGGTTCTCCCCTCGCTTCGCCGGCGAGCCGCCGATCGATCTCGACGACGCGCTCGCGATCGTGCGCGCGCGCGTCCCGCTGATCGTCGAGGTCAAGCCGGCGCGGCGCGAGCGGGAGCGCGGGATCGACCCCGCCGATCGCGCGACCGTGGACGCGGTGCTCGCCGCGTTCGAGCGGACGGGAGGCCTGCGCGGCGTGACCGTGTCGTCGTCCGCGTGGACGCTGCTCGAGTACGCCGCCGGCCGCGCTCCGGGGGTGGACCTCGCGCTGACCGTGCGGAGCGGCGAGACGCGCGACCCGATCGACTGGGCGCGGCGGACCGGCGCGACCGCGCTCCATCCCAACCGCCGTCTCTGCTCCCCCGCCTTCGTGGCCGGGGCGCGCGGCCTCGGTTTGCTGGTGCTCGCGTACACGGTCAACCGCGCCGTGGAGCTCGCCGCGCTCGCCCAGGCGGGGGTCGACGGGGTCTTCACCGACGATCCCGCGGCGCTGCGCCGCGTTCTCGACCGCTCCCGCCCCGGCCACCTCCCGGGCGAGGAGGCGCTCACCCTCGGGATCGACCAGGGCTCCGGGGGAACGCGCGCGGTCCTGCTGGACCCGGCGGGGTCGATCGTCGGGGTCCGCGAGGTGCGGGTCGCCTCGCGGAGGACAGGGGCCGGGGCGATCGTGCAGGACGCGGACGCGATCGCCGCGTCGGTGCTTCGCGCGGCGGGGCCGCTCGTGTCGGAGGCGAAGGCGCCGGTCGCCGCCGCCGGGCTCGCGGTCCAGCGATCGTCGCTCGTCGTCTGGCGGCGCCGCGACGCCGAGCCGGTCACGCCCGTGCTCTCGTGGAGGACGGGGGCCGCCTACGCGCCGTCGGCCGAGGTCGCGTCGCACGAGGAGGAGATCCACCGGGCGACGGGGCTCACGGGGAGGTATCCGTACGGCGGGATCCGGCTCGCGGGCCTGCTCGCCGAGACCCCGGACGCGGCCGCCGGGCTCCGCGACGGACGGCTCGTCGCGGGACCTCTCGGCGCGTTCCTCGCCGCGCGGCTCGGCGACCCGGCGGGGGCCGCATCCGATCCGTCGCTCGCGCAGCGCACGCTCGCCTACGACATCGGCGAGGGCCGGATGAGCGAGGGGCTCGCGGCGATCCTCGGCATCGCCGCCTCGAGCTGGGTCGGCGTGATCCGGTCCACGGGGCGTCCCGGCTCGCTCCGGCTGGGGCGGCGGCGGCTCCCCCTCCGCGCGCTCTGCGGGGACGTCGGAGCGGCGGTCCGCGCGCTGTTCGAGGACGTTCCCGCGGAGACCGACGGCGCGATGATCCTCGGGACCGGCGGGTTCGTCGTGGTCCCTTCGGGGAGATCGGCGCGCCGCGTCGAGGGCCTGCTCACCTCGATCCTCTACGAGGACGCCGACGGCCCGGTGTTCGGCGTCGAGGGCACGGTGCACGGCCTCGCCGCCGGGCTCGTCGAAGCGGGGCGCCGCGGCGGCTGGGAGGCGCTCCCGCCGGAGCGGATCGCGGCACGATCCGGATCGGCGCGGCGGCCCGCCCGCGTCGTGGCCGCGATCGAGGGGACCGGGACGCCGGACTGGGACGTCACCCCGCGCTTCGAGGTCGAGTCCGGCGCGAGGAAGGCGGAGGAGATCGTCGCCGGGACGCTCGACGACCTCGCCTCGCGCTTCGCCCGGATCGCCGCGATCCTGCGGGGCGCCGCGAGCCTCCCCGGCCGCTTCGTCGCGACGGGAGGCCTCGCCTTCGCCCCGCACCTCACCTCTCGGATCTCGCTCGCGGCGGACGTCGCGATCGCGGTCGATCCACGCCCGCACCGGACGGCGGCCGGCGCCGCGATCCTCGCCCGCGATGAGCGCTGAGAGGGCCACGGTCGCGGGGATCCGCGCGCTACGGGCGCCGCTACTCCGCTGGTACCGGCGCGCGCGGCGCGACCTCCCCTGGAGGCGCACCTCCGATCCGTACGCGATCTGGGTCTCCGAGGTCATGCTCCAGCAGACGACGGTCGCCGCGGTGGTCCCCTACTACGCGCGGTTCCTCGAGCGTTTCCCCGGCCTGGACGCGCTCGCGCGGGCCAGCGAGGAGGAGGTACTCGGCGCCTGGAGCGGGCTCGGCTACTACCGGCGCGCGCGCGCGCTTCGCGAGGGCGCGATCGCGGTGATGGAGCGGCACGGGGGCCGGGTTCCGCACGACGAGGAGCGGCTCCGCTCCCTCCCCGGGATCGGGCGCTACACCGCAGGCGCGATCGCGAGCGTCGCCTTCGGCCTCCCCCGGCCGGTCGTCGACGGCAACGTCGCGCGCGTGTACGCGCGGCTGTTCGCCCTGGAAGGGCCGCGGCGCGATCTGGAGGCGCGCTGCTGGTCGATCGCCGAGGTCCTCGTGCGCGGACGCGCTCCGGGGGACTTGAACCAGGCGGTGATGGAGCTCGGCGCGACCGTCTGCACACCCCGGAACCCGCGGTGCCCGGACTGTCCGCTCGCCCGCTGGTGCATCGCGCGACGCTCGGGGCGCGTCGAGGAGCTTCCCGTCCCGCGGACGGCGCCGGCGGCTCCGCGATCGCTCGAGGTCACGCTCGCGTGGATCGAGGATCGCGGTCGCGTGCTTCTGGAGCGGCGCCGGCCGGAGGGCCCGCTCCGCGGGAGCTGGGACCTGCCCGTCGCGCGCGGGCTCTCGGCGCGCCACGGCGTGCGCGTACGGCTGGGCGGGGAGATCGCGCGCGCGCGACACGCGATCCTCGACGTTCGACTGCGCCTCGCCGTCCGGCGGGGGTCGCTCCTCGGCGGGACCGGACGCGCCGCCGGGCTGAGGTGGATGAAGACCTCGCAGCTTCCGGAAGCGGCCGTCTCGGGAGCGACGTTGAAGATCGCCCGCGCGCTGCTCGCTCAGAGGCGATCCCACGTCGGTCGCGGGGGATTTCCGTCGTCCACCGCCTCGGCCTCGAGCGGCCTCGTGAGCGAGTAGGAGCGCCCCTCCATCAGCGGGACCGCGCCGAACGCGACGTCCATCCCCGCCCAATACGCCAGGAACGCGGTCGCGACGACGCCGATCGGCCCACGCTCCCCCCAGAGCGAGAGCATGACGAGCGCGAGGGCGGCGACGAGCGCGGGAGGGTAGAGGGCGAACCGGAGCGCGCGGGCGTGCGACCGCCCCTCGCCACCGAGGACCCACTCGCGGGTTCCCTGACCGAGCGTGTAGCCGAGCGCGAGACCCGAGCAGAGCGCCCACCACTCCATCCAACGCAGGCGCTCCGATTCCAGGCCTCCGAGGCTCCGCCAAGGGGCGGCGACCGCCCAGAGGACGGCGCACCAGGCGGCGAGCCACGCGCCTCCCGCGACGCGGCGAGCCGCACGCCGCGAACGAGCGCCGAGGGGTTCCATCGCCGGCTCCGTGAGAGGCGCGGGGACCTGAGGCATTCTCGGTCCGCGACCCGTTCCGTGTCCCCGACAACGCGTGCAAGCAGGTTTCCGCACGACACCCCGCCCGTAGAATGAGGACGTGGCCGACGTGCGCAAGCTCTGGATCGAGGGTCCCGCCGGGCGCCTCGAGGCGGCCCTCCGCGTGTCGGAATCGCCGCGCGCGGGCGCGGTCCTCGCGCACCCCCACCCGCTCTACGGCGGGACGCTGCACAACCCGGTCGTCTTCCACGCCGACCGCGCGCTCAACGCGGCGGGGCTCAGCACCCTTCGCTTCGACTTCAGGGGAGTCGAGGGGAGCGACGGAGCGCACGACGAGGGACGCGGGGAGGTGGACGACATCGCCGCCGCCGCGCGGTGGATCCGCGGGCTGATCCCGGGGAAGCCCCTGTTCCTTGTCGGCTACTCCTTCGGAGCCTACTGCGCGATCACGCACGCGCTGCGCGATCCCGCGGTCGCCGGTGTCGTGGCGATCGGCCTTCCCGCGCGGCTGTACGACTTCGCGCCGCTCGCGCGGCTGGACCGGCCGCTCGCCGTCGTACAGGGGACCCGGGACGAGTTCGGGACGATCGAGGAGGTCGAGGCGCTGCTGGCGGCGACGAGCCCGCGCGGCCGGCTCGCCCCCGTGGTGGGGGCGACCCACCTGTTCCCGGGCCGGGCGGCGGACGCTGCGGCGCGCGTCGTCGAGGCGGTCGAGGAGATGCTTCAGCCCAGCAGGACCAGCTCCGTCTGACGGTCCCCGACGACCTCCGCCTTCCCCGAGCTGCGAACGAAGACGTCGATCTCGGTCCGCACGGCCATCGAGCCGGCGAGATAGATCCCCGGCTCGATCGAGAAGCAGGTCCCGGGGACGATCAGCCGGTCGTCCTTGGTCTCGAGGTTGTCGATGTTCGCCCCGTTCCCGTGGACGCTGGTACCGATCGAGTGCCCGGTCCTGTGAAGGAACGCGTCGCCGTACCCGCCGTCGCGGACGACCTTCCGGCACGCGTCGTCCACTTCGTAGCCGTGGACCGGGGTTCCCGCGTCGAGGCGCCGGGAGACGAAGTCCAGCGCGGCGTCGCGCGCCTCCCGCGCCACGCGGAAGATCTCGACGTACTTCGCGGGGGGACGGTCCCCCGCGAAGGCGCACCAGGTGATGTCGTAGTAGATCCCCGGGGGCTCCGCACGGCGCGCCCAGAGGTCGAGGAGGACCGTGTCCCCCTTCTTCAGGGTGTACGAGGTTGCCTGCACCGGCTCGAAGTGCGGGTCGGCCGGGTGGTCGTTGAACCCGACGATCGGGCTCTCGCCGTCGCAGGTGAGCCCTTCCTCCTCGAAGCGCCGGACGATCCGCTCCTTCAGCCCGTACTCGTCCACAGCCTTCCCGCCGGCGAGGCTCTCCCTCATGGCGGCGAAGGTCTCGTCCTTGATCCTCTGGACCCGCTCGCCGGCGAAGACGTGGCTCTCGAACCCCTCCTCGCCGACCGCGGCCTCGAACTGCTGGACGAGGTCGGCGCTCGTGACGATCTCGGGCCCGAAGGAGCGCACCAGCTCGATCGTCCCGGCGTCCACCAGCCCGATGTAGGGGATGTTGTTGTTCGGCGAGTACTGCATGGCGATCCTCGGCGCCCGCGCGACCATCGCGCGCAGCTTCGCGTGCAGCTCGGTCCAGGCGAGGTAGTGCTCCTGCTTCCCCGGAAGGGGGTCGAGCATCCGCGGCTCGACGCGATGCGCGAGCTTGACCGGCTCCCCCTCGGCCGGGACGAAGTAGAACCATCGGCGCGAGGCCATCGACCGCTCGGGGAGCCCGAGGATCCGGTAGGCCATCGGGTCGCGATGGTGGTGATCGCAGAACAGCCAGCCGTCGAGCCCCCGGGCGCGGAGGGCGGATTGGATGGCGGAGAGGTTCATCGGGCCTCCGCTACCTCGAGGCGTCGAGCGACGCGTTGCGCGCCACGACGTCCGCGAGGGTGGTCTTGTCGAGGATCGATGCCGCGGCGTCGCGCACGTCCATCAGCACCGAGTAGAAACCCGCCTGCCGCGGGTCGGTCCGCATCAGCTCCTGCAGCTCCGCGGCGGAGCCGAGCGGCGCGAGCGGGCCGTCGAGGACGCGCATGACCTGCCCGAGCAGGATCTGCGCCGGCTCCCGCGCCAGCTCGTACCCCCCGTCGATGCCGCGGCGGCTCCTGACGATCCCCGCGTGCTTGAGCTCGAGGAGGATCCCCTCGAGGAACTTCGCGGGTATCGATTCGTGGCGGGCGATCTCGCGGATCTGCACGACCCCGCTGCCGTGCGTCTCCGCCAGGCGGCACAGCGCCCTCATCCCGTACTGTCCGCGCTTGCTGACCTTCATGCCGCGGCCCTCGTCGCTCCCGCGAAGAACGTCTCGACGGCTTCGAGGAACGCCTCGCACGTCGGAAGCTCGCCGATCTTCGCCCGGAGGTGCTTGCCGTCCGGAAGCCCGTGCGTGTACCAGCCGGTGAACGTTCGCAGCTTGTGCAGCGCGAATCCCGGCTCCTCCTCGGACGTCACCATGCGGAAGTGCGCGCGGATCACGTCGCGGCGGTCCTCGACGGTCGGCTCGTAGGGGGCGCGGCCTGCGAGCAGGTCGGCGATCTGGCGATAGATCCAGGGGTTCTTCATCGACGCCCGGCCGACCATGACGCCGTCGCAGCCGGTCTCGCGCATCATCCGCACCGCGTCCCCCGCCTCGACGACGTCCCCGTTCCCGACGACCGGGATCGAGAGCGCCTCGCGCAGCCGTCCGATCTCGCTCCAGTCGGCAGTCCCGCGGAACATCTGCTTCGCGCTCCTGGCGTGGAGCGCGACCGTGTCCACCCCCTCCCCTTCGCAGATGCGGCCGAGCTCGAGGAAGTTGCGCCGGTCGTCGGCGAGGCCGAGCCGGAACTTGACCGAAAGCGGGATCCGGATCGCGCGCCTGACCTCGCGCACGATCGCGCGGGCGAGCGGGAGGTCACCCATCAGGGCACAGCCGGCGCACCCCTTGAGGACCTTGTTGGCCGGGCAACCCATGTTGATGTCGCAGACCTCGGCCCCGATCGCCTCGACGACGCGGGCGGCGTCGGCCATGTGCGCCGGGTCCTTCCCGTAGATCTGGATCGAGAGCGGCCGCTCCTCGTCGGAGTAGCGCATCAGGGCGCGGGTCCGCCGGTTCCCGCGGACGAGCGCCTCCGACGAGATGAACTCCATCGTGACGAGCCCGACCCCGCCGATGCGCCGGAGCACGAGCCGGAACTGCCGGTCGGTGATCCCGGCCATCGGCGCGAGCACCAGCGGCGGATCGACGGAGAGGCTTCCGTAGCGCAGCATCGTCACCGCCCCCTGAACCGCGGAGGACGCTTCTCCGCGAACGCCTCGAGCGCTTCCTCGCGGTCGGAGGTCGCGAGCACTCCTTCGTAGCAGCGCCACTCCAGCGCCAGCGCCTCGTCGAGCGACAGGTGCGCGCCTCCCTCGATCGCCTTCTTCGCAAGGCGGACCGCGACCGGTCCGTTCGCGGCGATCGTCGCGGCCAACGCCTCCGCCCGCGCGTCCAGCGCGTCGGGGGGCACCACCTCATCGGCCACGCCGTCCCGGAGCGCCGCTTCGGCGTCGAACAGGGCCCCGGTGAAGATCCATCGCTTGGCGACGGCGGGGCCGGCGATCCGGGGAAGCCGCTGCGTCCCCCCCGCGCCGGGGAGGATCGCGAGCGCGGTCTCGCGGAGGCCGATCTTGGCGTCGGCGGCGAGGAGGCGGAGATCGCACGCGAGCGCGAGCTCGCACCCGCCTCCGGCGGCGGTCCCGCGGACGGCCGCGATCGTCGGGTAGGGGATGGCGGCGATCGCCGCGCACGCCGCCGCAAGCCGCGGGACGAACGCCCTCACCTCGTCCACCGACATCCCGCGCCGCTCCTTCAGGTCCGCCCCGGCGCAGAAGTGCTTCCCCGCGGAGCGCACGACGAGGCAGCGCGCGTCCTTGTCCTCGCGGAGCTCCGCGGCCGCGGCGGCGAGCGCCTCCACCAATTCCCGGCCGAGCGCGTTGACCGGCGGCCGGTCGATCACCAGGGCGCGCACGCCGTCCTCCGCGCTCTCGATCCGCACGGGCGCGCTCACAGCTCGCCTCCGGGGGCGAGGGGGCCCGAGGGGCCGACTGCCGGAGGGGCGTAGTCGTCCGGGACCTCGACCAGCATGCGGAGCATCGCCATGCCGTGGGTCTTCCCCTGCGCGTCGGTCTTGAGCGAGGCGCTGCCGCCGCCGCCGAGCGCGTCGTGCAGGATGAAGTTGAGCCCGCGCAGGTTGGGGATCTCGTACCGCTCGACGCGGCCGCGCACGATCTCGCCGAAGTGCGCGCGGACCCTATCCGGCGTCAACCACGCCGAGAGGATCTCGAAGCCGCGCTGGTCGTAGGCGATCACGCCGACGTTGGAAGCGTCCCCCTTGTCCCCCGAGCGGGCGTGGGCCATCGCGTAGAGGGGGATCGTCTTCACGGAACCTCCTCCACGACGACGCGCGGATCGACCAGGGACTTCGGGATCAGCGCCGGCCAGAATCCGAGGACCTCGGTCGCCTTCGGGCGTCCGCCGGCGAACCCGGTGACCCCGGGCGGGCCGGTCGTCACGAGCGGGGCCAGCTCCTTCCCGAAGCGGTCCACCTTCCCCCGGTCGCGGTCCTTCACGCCGACTCGCAGCACGATCTCCCCGGGGGCCGCGACCCCGCGGGTGATCGGCCCGTGGCACGCGTCCACGCCGACCAGCTCGGTGAGGGTCTCCTCGAACCGGATCCCCGCCCTCGCGAGCCGGCCCCAGATCGCGTCGGCGCAGATCCGGGCCTTCGGCTCGGCGTCGGGACCGGAGACCGTGAGCTGCCCCACCGCCTTGTACCCCTCGAGGTAGGAGATCGAGACCTTGTACGTGTCGGTCGCGGGCGCGCCGCGGATCCCGAAGACGCGCACGCGGTCGGGCCCCGCCTGCTCGAGCCGGATCGACGTGAAGTCGGCGACGCAGTCGGGGGTGATGTAGCGCGAGGGGTCGGCCATCTCGTAGACGAGCTGCTCGCCGACCGTGTCCACGGTCACCAGCCCGCCGGTCCCGTCGTGCTTCGTCACGACGAAGGTCCCGTCGGGGGCGACCTCGGCGATCGGGTACCCGAGATGGTCCCAGCCGGAGACCTCCCACCATCGCGAGAAGTTCCCGCCGGTGCACTGCGCGCCGCACTCGAGGATGTGCCCCGCGATCGTCCCGGCGGCGAGGAGGTCCCAGGCGTCGGCGGCCCAGCCGTACTCGGCGAGCAGCGGCGCGAGCACGAGCCCCGGGTCGGTCGAGCGGCCGATCACCACGATCTGCGCCCCCTGCCGGAGCGCGTCGGCGCCGGGGAAGGACGAGATGTAGACGTTCGCCGACAGCACGCGGTCCCGCACCTCGGCGAACGGGCGACCGTCGTCGAGGTTGGCGAACGAGACGCCGGAGGCGATCAGCTCGTCGAGGCGCGGGAGCACGTCGTCGCCGGTGACCGTGCCGATGCGAAGCCCGTGCGCCCCCTGCTCGCGCGCGACCTCGACCAGCGCCCTGCGGCAGCCGTCGGCGTTCACGCCGCCGGCGTTCGCGACGACGCGGATCCCCCGCTCGCGCAGCGCCGGAAGGGTCTTGCGGATCAGCTCGACGAAGTCCGGCGCGTACCCGGCGCGGGGGTCGCGCTGCCGCGCCTTCTGCATGATCGACATCGTCACTTCCGCGAGGTAGTCGAGGGTCAGATAGTCGAGCGGCCCTTCCTCGATGAGACGGTGAGGCGCATCGATCGAGTCCCCCCAGAAGCCCTGGCCGTTGGCGATGCGCAGCGCTCGACGGGACCCGGACACGTCATTCCCCCGGCTTTTCAGTAGGAAAAGGGATTATATACGCCGCTTCCGGCGCGGGTTCAGTTGCGGGCGGCGGTCTGGGCCTTCGAGAGGAGGCGGTGCGCCACGCGGACCAGCTCGTCGATCTCGAACGGCTTGTGGACGACCGCCGTCACCCCCCGGCGCTTGGCGTCCGCCTCGTCGAGGCTCGTCCCCCAACCGGTGACGAGGGCGACCGGCAATCCGGGCTTCGCCTCGTTGAGCTTCTCGGCGACCTCCCAGCCCGACATATCCGGCATACCGAGGTCGGTGAAGACGAGGTCGTAGGCGGTCACCTCGACCATCTGCAACGCATCGATCCCGGAGAGCGCGGTGTCCACCTCGTGTCCGGCGCTCGCGAGGACGTCGCGCACGACCGCGGCGACCTCCGGCTCGTCGTCCACGACGAGGATCCGCCCCGGGCGGAGCAGGTCGGGGAGGGCGGCGCCGTCGTTGCCGGCTACCGGCACGTGGCGCTCGGCCGACGCCGGGAAGTCGAGGACGAACGTCGTCCCCTGCCCGAGCGCGGTCGCGACGTCGATCTTCCCCTCGTGCCGCGTGACGATCCCGTAGACGACGCTCATCCCGAGCCCCATCCCGCGCGCCCCCTTCGTCGAGAAGAAGGGATCGAAGAGGTGCTGCCGGATGTGCTCGGTCATGCCGACCCCCGTGTCGGCGACGCGCGCGACGACCCGGTCCCCCTCCAGACGGCAGGACAGTTCGATCCGCCCGCCCTGCGGCATCGCGTCGATCGCGTTGAGGATGAGGTTCGTGAACACCTCGCGCAGCTCGGAGGCGTTCCCCATGATCGGGGGGACCTGCTCGGCCTCGAGCAGCGGCTTGAACTGGACCTTGCGGCTGAGCGCGTCGTCCTTCCAGCGGGTCTTCGTGATCTCCAGCGCGTCGGCGAGGATCTCGCCGAGGTTCACCGGCTCGAACTTCTTGTCGCGCCGGGTGCGGGAGAACTCCTGGATCCGGCGCACGGTCTCGCGCCCGTCCTGCGCCGCCTTCTCGATCACCGCGAGATCGTGATCGACGTCCCCGGGCATCGGCTTGCGGCGGAGGAGCTGCGCGCGGCCGAGGATCGCGCCCAGGAGGTTGTTGAAGTCGTGCGCGACGCCGGAGGCCAGCTCGCCGAGCGCCCTCAGCTTTTCGGTCTCGGCGAGCCGCTCCCGCAGCCGCTTCGCCTCGCTCATGTCGACCAGCAGGCACTCGGCCGCCGGCCGGCCCTGGTATTCGATCCGGCTCCCGCGAAGCTCGAGGTGCCGGACGCGACCCATCGCGTCCTGCCCGAGAACCTCCGCGGGGCTCGGCGTCTCGCCGCGCTCCCAGGACGCGATCCGCCCCGCGGCGAGCGCCGACGACGAGGGGTCGAAGATGCGCGAGAGCCGGAAGTCCGGGTGGAGCACCTCGCGCTCCGGCACGCCGAAGGTCTCCGCGAAGGAGCGGTTCACGAACCGGACCCGGCCGTCCTGCACGATGAGGATCGAGTCGGGGGAGGACTCGACCAGCGACTTGTACTGCGCGGTGGACTCTTCCAGGGCGCGCGTGCGGTCCACCACCTGCTGCTCGAGGGTCGCGTTGAGCCTCTCGAGCGCGGTCTGGAACCTCGTGGACTCGTCGGCCTTCGCCTGCAGCCGGTCCGACATCGTGTTGAACGCCCGGGCGAGCTCGGCGAGCTCCCTCGCACCGGAGACCGGGATGCGGTGCTCCATCTCGCCGGCCGCGAGCGCCTCGGTGCCGGTGACCAGGTTCCGGAGCGGAGCGGTGATCCGGCGCGCGAGCCATCGCACGCACGCGACCGCCGCCACCGCGAGCATCGCGCCGAGCAGGAAGAGCTGTATCCGGAGGCGGCGCAGCTCGGAGGCCACGACGTCGTAGGAGAGGCCGACCCGCACGCGCCCCCAGGCGGCGTCCACCCCGTCCACCCTGACCGGGACCGCGATCTCGACCACGTGCTCGTGGGCGCCCCGCCCGCCGGCGCGGTCGACCTCGACGTCGCGGGTCCCGCCGGACGCTCCGTCCGGTCCGGCGGCGCGCTTGTCGGCCGGGAGCCGGCCGGCGGACCCGGCGAGCACCCCCTCCTTGTCGTGGATCGCCACGTAGACGACCCCGTCGTTCCCCGCCGCCCCCTCGGCCGCCATCTGGAGGGCGGCGTAGTTGTAGGCGAGCAGGGAGGGCGTGGCCACGGCGCCGATGCTCTGCGCGATCGCCGCCCCGCGATCCTCGAGGCTCCGGCGCACGCTCGACTTGACGCGGTTCTCGACGATCGCCATCGTCGTTCCGATCAGGATCAGGACCAGGACCGCCGTCGAGATCGAGAAGCTCCGCTCGAGGGTCCGTCCCCGGGACAGGCTGCGCATCAACGGGCGCTCGCGTCCGCGTCGATCCAGACGTGCTCGAGATCGAGCGCGGCGATCCCCATGGGGCCGGGCTTGAGCCCGTGCACGGCACGCCGCGAGGCGAGCATTCCCATGGAGTGGAAGAGCGGGACGAGAGGCGCCTTCTCGAGGACCTGCTTCTCGAGCTCGCGGTAGATCCGGGCGCGCTCGATCGGATTCGTCTCGGAGGCGCCCTGCTCGAGGGCGGCCCCGATCTCTCGGTCGAAGAAATCGAAGAAGTTCGCGGAGCCTCCGGGCTCGAACAGGGTTCTGAGGAACGCGTCGGGATCGGGGAGGTCGGCGACCCAGCCGAGCTGGAACAGCGGCGCGTTGTGGTCGTCGATCCGCGTGATCAGCTCCTGCCAGGGAACGCGGCGCACGTCGAGGACGATCCCCACCGCCGCGAGGTCGCTCGCGAGCTTGTCCGCGCTCTTCGTGACCGCGCTGCTCTCCGACTGCGCGGTGAACAGCCGCAGGGGCTTGAGCCCCCGCCCCCCCGGGTACCCGGCCGCAGCGAGCAGCGCGCGGGCGGCGGCGGGATCGTACGGGAGCGCCTTCGGCGAGGGGGAGTATCCCGGAAGTCCGGGGGGGAGGATCCCCTGCGCCTCGCGCCTCGTGGCCGTCGAGAAGGCGGCGAACGCCTTGCGATCGATCGCGAGCGCGATCGCGCGGCGCACCCGGTCGTCGGTCAGCGGCGGGATCGCCGCGTTCATCCCCAGGAAGCTCAGGCTCAGGTCCTGGTAGCGGTGGACCTCGACGTCGGGATCGCGGCTCAGCGCGGGGAGCGTGTCGGAGGTCGGCTCCACGATCTCGGTCTCCCCGCGGCGGAAGCGGGCGTTGCCGGAGTCGTGCTCATCCGCGCGCGGGAACAGGATGGCGACCTCGTCCACGTAGGGGGCGCCGCCGAAGTAGTCGGTGTTCGCGCGGAGGCGCAGCTCGGTGCCGGTCCACGAGCCGAAGCAAAACGGGCCGGTGCCGACCGGCGACCGGCGGAAGGCCGCCTCCCCTTTCGCGGCGAGCGCGGCCCGGGGGACGATGCGCAGATCGTCCATCGCGAGCACTTCCAGGAAGGAGAGGTACGGACGGGACAGGCGGATCTCCACCCGGCGCTCGTCGAGCGCCGCGATCCCGGGCAAGCTGCGGGACCGCCCGGCGAAGTAGGCGGGGGCGCCTTCGATGACCTGGAGATACGAGGCCCCGATGCTCTTGCGCTTGCGCTCCGGGTCGAGGAGCCGCCGGACGCTGAAGACCACGTCGGCGGCGGTCAGCGCGGTCCCGTCGTGGAAGCGGACCCCGTCGCGGAGGTGAAAGACGAAGACGCGGCCGTCGCGCGAGATCGTCCAGGTGTCCGCGAGCGCGGGGACGATGTTGAGCCCGGGATCGAGGGCGACGAGCCCGTCGAAGATCTGCCCGACCGGCAGCGCGTCGTAGACCGAGTCCACCTCGGCGGGATCGAGCAGCTTCGGCGCCTCGACGACGAGACGGAAGACGCCCCCTCGCCGCGGCGATCGGACGAGCCCCGGCTCGCGGGAGACGGCATCCGAGGAGTCGCACCCGGCCGCGAGCGCGAGCGCCGCCAACAGCGCGACCCGGGTCGTCAGAAGGCTCGGCACACGCACCCCTTGGGAACGAGGGGAATCTGGGGACCGCTCCCTATGAAGTCAAGCGAAGGGAGAGGAACTCTCCTCGGTGCCGCCAGAGCCTCACCGACAGCTCCGCGAGGGTCGCCGCGAGCGCGAGGAGCGTCGCCCCCAGAGCGATGTCGCCGCCCCCTCCGGAGAAGAGCGACCAGAGGAGGATGACGCCGCACGCCGCCTGCGTTCCCGAGCGGGCGATGTCGGGAAGCGGCCCGCGCGCGTGACCGGACTGGGCGAGCGAGTTGTCCACCCCCCCGATCGCGAGCTCCGCGGCGAGGAGCCCGAGGATCGCCACCGTCGGATCGTCGGGGCGGTCGAGCGCGGGGAGATAGAACACGGGAACCGCGAGCGAGAGCCCGGCGAGGCGCACCGCCTCGAGCGGCGACCGGCGGAACCTCGTGCCGAGCACGCGCCGCATCCCCCACGCGTACTCCAGCCCCGTGTAGACGGTCAGCGCGACGATGGCGATGAGGATGACGAGGATCGCGGCGCCCGCCGGGAGGACGGCGCGAACGGCAAGGATCGCGCCGATCCAGGCGAGAGCGGACCAGGCCATCCAGCTCGGCTTCCGCCCGCGCGCGAGCGCCACGATCGCGGGGATGGCCGCCGCAGCCGTCGCCGCGCCGAGGATCGTCAGGATCGGCCGGTCGTCGGGGAAGAGCCAGATCAGGAGGATGAACCCCGCGCCCGCCATCTGAACGGTCGTCTTCAGCTTCGCGATCGTGCTCGTGGTGAACCGGAACCCCTCCTCGAGCGCGATGCTCCGCAGCGCGGTGACGGCGACCTCTCTGATGAAGAGGAGGGCGACGAGCGTCGTCGGCAGGATCTGGAAGTCGGCGAGCGGAACGTACCCGGCGACCAGGAAGATCTTGTCCACGACCGGATCGAGAAGGGCCCCGAGCGGCGTCGAGCCGTGCTTCCGGGCGAGGTAGCCGTCCAAGGCGTCGGTCAACCCCAGGAGGATGTAGATCCCCAGGGCCCCGAGCATCATGGCGTGCGTGTGCCTGTAGATCATCGCGACGGGGACCGGGAGGAGCACCAGCCTGGCGAGGGTGACCTGGTTCGCCGTGATCCGCACGCGCTACAACCTCGACCGGGTCCGCGGCAGCAGGCGCGCCAGCGCCTCCCCCATCTCTGCGCGGAGCGCCTCGCGGTACGCGGCGCTCCTCGCCTCCGTGGCGTCCACCGTGCGGGGGGGGAGGAACGCGGCCGCCATCCGCGCGGGGACGATCGGCCACCATCCGGACGGGAACGTCCGGCGGGTCCCCGCGATGACCAGCGGGACGAGGGGAACCCCGGTCCGGGCGGCGAGCCGGAGCGCTCCGGAGCGAAGGCGCAGGATCTCGTCCGTCTTCGACCTCGTCCCCTCGCCGAAGAACAGCACCCGACCTCCCTCGCGAAGCCGCGCCACGGCGTCGCCCAGCGCATCCTCGTTCCCCGAGCCCGCGCCGCGGGCGACGTACACGTGGCCGCCGTTCCGGAGGACGGATCCTATCAAGGGAACGCGGTCCACTTCGAGACGCGCGACGAAGTACAGCGGCTGCGGAACGATCGATGCGACCAGCGTGATGTCGAAGAAGTGCTGATGGTTCGAGAAGACGATCGACGGCGCCGGGATCTCCGGGTGCGGCTCGACCTCGCACACATGGAGCCCCCAGCGCATGTTCCCGCGCCCCCAGTTCCGGACCGCGCGCGCGAAGGCGCGGCGCGAGCCGATGACGGGGGTGAGCACGTGGGCCAGCCCCACGCGCACCGCCGTGTTCCCGACGAGGTAGGCCCAGGACCAGGCCGAGAACAGGTGGCGGGCGATCCTCCGGGCGAGCCGCATCCCTGATTTATACCAAGGGTGTGTTAGAGTACGGTCGATCGCGCACCCGCCCCTGCGTGAGCGCTGGAGAGGCCCGAGCGAGGCCCCGGCGGCTCCGTGGAGCGGCGAGCGTCGCATGGAGCGACGCGAAACGCCGAGGCGGCGGGCTCGCCGGAGAACGATTCACCCGATGTCGAAAATCATGCTTGTGAACGTGACGCACGTGGAAGAGTCGCGCGTCGCGATCCTCGAGAACGGGGTTCTCGCGCAGTACGAGATCGAGACCATCAACCGGACCAACATCAAGGGAAACATCCACAACGCCGTCGTCGAGAACATCCACCCCGCGCTGGAGGCCGCGTTCCTCCGGATCAGCGGGGACATGAAGGGGTTCCTCCCCCTCGACGAGGTCAACTTCAAGCTCCTCCCGCAGCGGACCGACTCGCGTTCGAAGGGACGGATCGGGCAGCACCTGCACCCCGGACAGAAGCTCATGGTGCAGGTCGTCCGGGAGCCGTTCGCGGGGAAGCCCCCGACGGTCACCACCTACTTCTCGCTCCCGGGGCGGTACCTGGTCCTGATGCCGGGGGCGGACTCCGCGGGGATCTCGCGCAAGATCCAGGACGAGAGCCAGCGCGACCGGCTGAAGAAGATCGTGGAGGAGCTGAACCCTCCCGAGGGGTTCGGGCTGATCGTGCGCACGGCGGGCGTCGGGCAGAGCAAGACCGAGCTCCAGCGCGACCTCCGCTATCTGCTCCGGCTGTGGGACTCGATCCAGAGATCGTCGCGGTCCACCGAGTTCCCGGGGCGGGTCTACCGCGAGCGGGACCTGGTCATCCGCACGATGCGCGACTACTTCACGCAGGACATCGACGAGGTCTGGATCGACAGCCAGGAGACCTACGATCGGGCGCTGGAGTTCGTCGCGGACGTCATGCCGGCCAAGGCGAAGATCATCCAGCTCTACGGCGGCGACCGCCCCCTCTTCTCGAAGTTCAACCTCGAGGAGCAGATCGAGAGCATCTACAAGCGGCGGGTGCCGCTGAAGACCGGCGGCGAGATCGTCATCGACGGGACCGAGGCGCTGACGGCGATCGACGTCAACAGCAAGGGCGCGCCGAAGCAGGGGGACTCCGAGGAGAACGCGACGCAGACCAATCTCGAGGCGGCCGCGGAGATCGCCCGGCAGCTGCGCCTGCGGGACCTCGGCGGACTGATCGTGATCGACTTCATCGACATGATGGCGGCGCGCAACCAGAAGAAGGTCGAGAAGGCGATTCGCGACGCGATGAAGCCCGACCGGGCGAAGTACGACATCACGCGGATCTCGAAGCTCGGCCTCCTGGAGATCGCCCGGCAGCGGATCAAGGGAGAGAAGATCGGCGCCTCCTACGCGACCTGCCCGGTCTGCGAGGGGTACGGCCTGATCAAGAACGTCGAGCCCGCCGGGCTCGCCGCGCTCCGGAAGCTCCAGACCCGCTGCCTGAGGAACGACTTCGGGAAGGTGCACATGCGCGTGCCGCCGGAGATCGCGCACTGGGTGCTCAACCACAAGCGGGAGGACCTGTCGGGGCTCGAGCGGCGCCACGGGATCCGGATCCTCGTCGAGCCGAAGGGCTCGCTGCTCCGGCACGAGAGCGAGTTCGAGTTCTTCCCCCGCGAGAAGGTCGAGGTCCCGCCCGCGCTGGTCGCGGGGGACCGGCCCGCGCCTCCCCCGCCGCCGGACCTGGTGGAGCTGGAAGAGCCGCTCGTCGCCGAGCCGCAGCCCCCCGCCGCGGCGCCGTCGGTCGCGGCGGTGGCGGAGAACGGCGAGCCGGCGGACGACCGGCGCCGTCGGAGACGCCGGCGCGGCCGGCGCGGCGGACGGGGACGGAACGTCGAGACGGCGCTCGACGCCGAGACCGCGCGCGAGCCCGTGTCGATCGACGCTCCGGCCGACGACGTCGCGCCGATCGACGGCATGCCGATCGTCGCGGCCTCCGACGCCGGCGAGATCGAGATCGCGCCGGGCGAAGGGAGCGACGCCTCCGAGTCCCCCGCGGGGGACGGCGGGCGGCGCCGGCGGCGGAGGCGTCGCGGGCGTCGCGGACGCGGGCGTCAGGAGGCGGGCGCGCCCCAGGACGGGAACGGCGAGACGGCGCCGTCGGGGGACGGCACCGAGAGGCGCGAGCCGTCGGACGAGGAGCCGTTCGTTCCCCGTGGCGTGGTCGCGCACGAGCTGATGCCCGCAGCGACCGGAGGGCGCTCACGCCGGCGGGGGCGGCGCGGAGGACGCGGCCGGCACGCGGGCGGCGGGGACGAGCCGGTCGATCCGCAGCTGATCTCTCCGTCGAACCCCGTTCCCAAGCCGGGGTTCGACGAGGGCGGACGATGACCATGTGCGGCTGCCTCCTGCTCGCGCTCGCCGCCGCCAAGCCGTCGATGCCGGTCGCGACGTTCTCGATCGTCGCGCGCGACCCGGTCACCGGGGACATGGGGGTCGCCGTGCAGAGCCACTGGTTCTCCGTGGGGTCGGTCGTGACCTGGGCGGAGGCGGGGGTCGGCGCGGTCGCCACGCAGTCGTTCGTGGAGCCGTCGTACGGGCCGAAGGGTCTCGCGCTCATGGGGCAGAGCGTCGCGCCGGTGGAGGCGCTGAAGCGGCTGACCGACGCCGACGCCCAGCGCGACGTGCGACAGGTCGCCTTCGTGGACCGGACGGGGCGCGTAGCGGCCCACACCGGCTCGAAGTGCATCGCGGGGGCGGGGCATCATGTCGGGAACGGCTACTCGACGCAGGCTAACCTCATGCTCACCGACGAGGTCCCCGACGCGATGGCGAAGGCGTTCGAGGCGGCGAAGGGACCGCTCGCCGAGCGGATGCTGGCGGCGCTCGAGGCCGCCCAGGGCGTGGGGGGCGATGTCCGCGGACGGCAGTCGGCGGCGATCCTGATCGTGCGCGGACGGGCGTCCGACAAGCCCTGGACCGACCGTCTCGTCGACCTGAGAATCGAGGACCATCCCGAGCCGATCCGCGAGATGAAGCGCCTCCTCACCCTCCACCGCGCCTACGAGATGATGAACCGCGGCGACGAGGCCTCCGCGCTCGGGAAGATGGACGTCGCGCTCAAGGAGTACGGGGATGCGCGCGCGATGGTGCCGGAGAACGACGAGTTCGTCTTCTGGACGGCGGTGACGCTCGTCACGAACGGACGCGAGGCCGAGGCCCTGCCGCTGTTCGCGAAGGCGTTCCGGATGAACCCGTCCTGGATGCTGCTCGTCCCGCGGCTCCCCGCGGCCGGTCAGCTCCCCGCGACCCCCGGGCTCGTCGCGAAGATCCTCGCCGTCGGTCCGAAGGCCGAGCTGCCGGCGCGGTGATCCGCAGGCTCGCCGCCGGGCTCGCGATCGCCGTCGCGGCGGCGGCCGCGCTCGTCGCGATCGCCGCGGTGACGATCGCGATGTGGCCGCTCCCGTCGCGCCGTGGGACCTGCGTGATCCCGGAGCTGAGCGCCCCCGTCGAGGTCGCGTTCGACGCGGAGGGGATCCCGCACATCCGCGCGGTACTCGAGGACGACGCCTGGCGGGCGCTGGGGTGGGTCCACGCCTCCGACCGGCTGTTCCAGATGGAGATGCGCCGCCGCGCCGCCGCGGGGCGGCTCGCCGAGGTGCTGGGCCCCGCGCTCGTCCCGATGGACCGTGACGCGCGGACGTACGGCTACCGCTCGCGGGCCCAAGAGGATTGGGACCGTGCGACGGAGCGGGAGCGCCGCGCGCTCACCGCCTACGCCGACGGCGTCAACGCCTACCTCGCGAGCGGCGCGCGGCCGCTCGAGCTGTCCGCGCTGTCGATCGTCCTCGAGAAGTGGACGCCGCTCGACTCGCTCGCGTTCGTCCGTCTGATGGAGGACGGGCTGACCGAGGCTCCGGGGATCGAGCGCGACGCGTTCGACGACGCGCGCGCGCGGGGGGTCGCCGCGGCGATCGCGCTCCGCGACGCCTCGGACGAAGGGACGACCCGCATCGCGGCGGAGACCGAGGCGATCGTCGCCGCCCGGTCCGCCGACGCGATCATCACTCGGGCCTTCCACGAGCGCGCGTCCGCCGGGAGCAATGCGTGGGCGATCGCGGGCTCGCGCACGGCATCGGGGAAGCCGCTCCTCGCCGGAGACCCGCACCTCAACGCCGAGCGTCCCGGCGTCTGGTACGCGGCGCACCTGACGAGCGCCGACGGCCTCGACGTCGAGGGGCTCACGCTCGCCGCCGGCCCCGGGGTCATCATCGGCCACAACGCCCAGGTCGCCTGGTCGGTTACTATGAACCAGGCCGACGACGCGGACTACTTCCTGGAGCGGATCGACGACGCCTCCGGCGGAACCTTCCTGCACGGGGGGTCGTGGGAGCCCCTCGAGCGACGATCCGAGACGATCCACGTTCGCGGCGGCGCGGACGTGACGCTCGAGGTCCTCAGAACCGTCCATGGACCGGTCGTCGAGAGATTCGACCACCTGCCGGGGACGAACCTCGCGCGCGCCACCGTCGCCGATCGCGGGACGCAGGGGGTCGGCGCGTTCCTCGAGGCCGATCGCGCGCGCTCGGGCGCCGAGCTGCTCTCCGCCTGGTCGCGCTACCAGGGGCCGCCGGTCAACATCGTCTGGGCGGAGGCCCTGGGGGGGATCGGCGTGAAGATCGCCGGTGCGGTCCCGGTCCGCAAGGCCGGCGACGGACGCTTTCCGGTCCCCGGCTGGACGGGGGACTACGACTGGGTGGGCACGATCCCCTTCGACGCGCTTCCCTCGATCGAGAACCCGCCGGAGGGGTTCGTCGCGTCGGCCAACGACGACTGGAGCGTCTCGGGAAGGCGGCTCCTCTACCCGGGGCACTTCGCGAGCGCGGAGCGCGCGGCCCGCGCGCGGGAGATGGCCTCCGCGCTGCGGCGCGCGACCGTGCGCGACATGCGCGCGATGCAGACGGACGTCCGCTCGCTCTACGCCAGCCGCATGGTCGCGTCCCTCCCCGCGCGCCCGCCGTCCCGCGACGCCGCTCGAGCCGTCGCGATCCTCCGCTCGTGGGACGCGCGCGCGGAGGCCCGTGGTCCGGCGCGCCTCTACTTCGCCTTGATGAAGGAGATCCGCAACGCGATCGCCCCCGCGGTGGAGCGCGCGGGTGCGCCCGCGCACATCAGCTGGACGATGATCGCCGCGCTCGTCGCCGGGCGCGGCGATCAACGGTTCTGGGACGACCCCGCCACCGCACGCGTCGAGAGCCGCGTCGATCGGCTCGACGCCGCGCTCGCCGCGGCGCTCGAGACCGTCGAGCGCCGCGACGGCCGGAACCCCGACGCATGGTCCTGGGGGAGCGTGCACCGGCTGACCTACCGGCATCCGTTCGCCGACGCGCTGCCGCGCCCGCTCGCGCGCCGGCTCTCGTTCGGACCGGTCGCGCTCCCCGGCGAGTGGCACACGCTCTCCGTCGCCGGGTTCTCGCTTCGCGGGGACGGCTACGACGTGTTCCACATCCCGTCGGCGCGCCTCATCGTCGATCTCGCCGATCTCGACGCCGCGCGGCTCGTGCTCCCGCTCGGGCAGAGCGGCCAGGCGTTCGATCGCCACGGCCACGATCAGCTCCGCGCTTGGGCGCAGGGGCGCGACTTCCCCCTTCCCTTCGGCCGCGCGGCGGTCGCGGCCGCGACCGTGTCCAAGCTGCGCTTCGTCCCGTCCGAGTGAGGCGGGCGACCCCGACAACGCGGAGCCGCACGGCGGTGTTGGCGTAGGCTGCGAAGTCGGCATCGCGCGGCGCGCGATTACGAGAAAGGGCGGCGCGATCGTCCCGCGTTCCGATGGATTTCGCGCGCGGCCCGGCGTAACTTCAGATCTCCTTCGCGCGCGAGGTCGATGGGCGATCGATGAGAATCCAAACCGTGCTCGACGTGTTCCACGAACGCGTGCCGCTCGCGTTCCACTTCCTGGCGGAACGTCACGGGTTCGTCCTCGATCGCCACGACGAGTACGCGTTCACGGCGCGCGCCGCGCACTGCGACGTGACGATCGAGCTGGACTGGGGATCGGTCGTCGTCGCGATCCGTCCCGCGGAGACCGGCCGGCCCGTGCGCCTCTCGTTCATCGTCGGCGCGACCGATCCCGCGATCCTCTTCCTCCCGCGCTACCCGTGGGGACCCGACGAGGCCGGCGAGGAGATCGATCGCCAGGCCGGGCTGCTCGAAACGTTCTGTAGCGACATCCTCGACGGCGACTTCTCCCAATGGGCGTCGCTCGAGGCGCATCAGCAGCTGGTCCTCGAGCAATGGCGGCGCGAGTCGGAGCGCCTGGTGAAGGAAGCGCGGGTGAAGCTGGTGCGCCGCCGCGCCGAGACCGCCTGGTCGCGGAGGAGCTTCTCCGAGGCGGCGCAGCTCTACGCCTCGATCCGCGAGGACCTCACGCAGGCCGAGATCGCGCGCCAGGAGTACTGCAGGCGACGGACCCTCCTGGTGTCGGTCCCGCGCGGCCCACGGATGGAGGAGCTCGCATGATCCGGAAGCCGGGCGACCCGACCCTCCCCGCGCGGACCGCCCCGCGGTCGAGGAGCCGTGCGCGCCTCGGCGCCCCGTCCGACCCGCTCCTCCCGCCGCACGCCTCGGCCGCGCGCGAGCGGCTCGCGGCGCTGGTGGGGCTCCCCGGCCCCCTTCCCCTCCTCGAGGCGACGCTGCAGATCGCCGCGGAGGAGCACGAAGGGCTCGACGTCCTCGCGGCGATCGCACGCGTCGAGACGATCGGCGCCGAGGCGCGCTCCCGCGTCGCGCCGCTCTCGAACCTCTTCGCGCGCCTCGACGCGGTCCGGGTGCTCCTGTTCGAGGAGATCGGCTTCGCCGGCAACGTCGAACACTACGACGACCCGAGGAACTCGTACCTGGACGACGTCCTCGAGAGGAAGCTCGGCATCCCGCTGACCCTCTCGATCGTCGTGCTCGAGGTCGCCCGACGCGCGGGGTTGGCCGCGGAGGGGGTCGGCCTCCCCGGGCACTTCATCGTGCGCATCGGCGAGCCGGGGCGCGAGCTGCTGGTGGACCCGTTCCACGGCGGCCACGTCGTCACCGTCGAGGACTGCCGTGACCTGGTGCTCCGGACGACGGGGCGCGCGTCGCTGTTCCGGAAGGACTCGCTCGACACCGCCCCGCCGCGCACGATGCTCACCCGCCTCCTCCTGAACCTGAAGCGCATCCATCTCGCCCAGGGGGACTACCGCCGCGCGCTCGCCGTCGTCGAGAGGCTCCTCGTCATCGCTCCGGGGGACGCGAAGGAGATCCGCGACCGCGGATTGCTCCTCGCCCACCTCGGAAGACCGCGCGCCGCCGTGCAGGACCTCGAGAGCTACCTCGAGCTCGCGCCGGGGGCTCCGGACACCGATTCGGTGCGCGGGCGGCTCGCCTGGATCGTGCGCAAGATGGGGGCCGACGCGTAGCCTCGCCGGTCATTTGATCCCGCCGGTCCGCTTCGCCATAATGCCGCTCGCGCGGGCCGCGCCGGTCCGCCACGAAAGGCCTCCATGGACACCCTGGCTTCCGCTCCCAAGGCGAAGGAGCCGGTCGAGACCCTGAGCCGTGTCGTCATCCGCTTCGCGGGGGACTCCGGCGACGGGATGCAGCTCACCGGGACCCAGTTCACCGCGACCGCCGCCGCGGTGGGGAACGATCTCGCGACCTTCCCGGACTACCCGGCCGAGATCCGCGCCCCCGCCGGAACGCTCCCCGGCGTCTCCGGGTTCCAGATCAACTTCTCCTCGGAGGACATCTTCACCCCCGGCGACGCGCCGGACGTCCTCGTCGCGATGAACCCGGCGGCGCTGCGCGCGAACATCAAGGACCTGCGGCCGGGAGGGATCCTCGTCGTCAATACCGACGCCTTCCGCGAGACCGACCTCGCGAAGGCGGGCTACGCCAAGAACCCCCTCGAGGACGGATCGCTCTCCGGCTTCCGTCTCTACCAGGTCGAGATCACGCGGCTGACGCGCGCGGCGCTCAAGGAGACCGGGCTGCCGCAGCGGATCCAGGACCGGTGCAAGAACTTCTTCGCCCTCGGGATGATGTACTACCTCTACCACCGCTCGATGGACGTCTCCGTCCGGTGGATCCAGCACAAGTTCGCCAAGAAGCCGGAGCTCGTGCAGGCGAACACGCTCGCCCTCAAGGGGGGGTACGCGTACTGCGAGGCGGCGGAGATCTTCCCGGTCACCTACGAGGTCCCGCCCGCGCACCTCCTCCCGGGGCTCTACCGGAACATCTCCGGCAACCAGGCGCTCGCGCTCGGGCTCGTCGCGGCGGCGCAGAAGTCCGGCCTGCCGCTCTTCCTCGGGTCCTACCCGATCACCCCCGCCTCCGACATCCTCCACGAGCTGTCCCAGTACAAGAACTTCGGCGTGTACACCTTCCAGGCGGAGGACGAGATCGCCGCGATCGGCGCGGCGCTCGGCGCCTCCTTCGCGGGCTCCATCGGGCTGACCACGACGTCGGGGCCGGGCATGGCCCTCAAGATGGAGTTCATCGGCCTCGCGATCATGGTCGAGCTTCCGCTCGTCATCGTCGACATCCAGCGCGGCGGCCCGTCCACGGGGCTTCCCACGAAGACCGAGCAGGCCGATCTGCTGCAGGCGATCTTCGGGCGGCCGTCGGAGGCACCCTGCATCGTCATCGCCGCGCGGTCGGCTTCCGACTGCTTCGAGGCCGCCTACGAGGCGGTGCGCCTGTCGATCACGCACATGACGCCGGTCATCCTCCTCTCCGACGGATCGATCGCCAACGGCGCCGAGCCCTGGCGCCTCCCGAAGATCGAGGAGCTGGCCCCGGTGGACGCGAGGTTCCGGACCGAGCGTGAGGGTTTCCTGCCGTACGCGCGCGACCCCCGGACGCTCGCCCGGTCGTGGGCCGTGCCGGGGACTCCCGGTCTCGAGCACCGGATCGGAGGGATCGAGAAGTCGGACGGCACCGGCGCGATCTCGTACGAGCCCGCGAACCACGAGCACATGGTGCGGCTGCGCGCGGAGAAGGTCGCGCGCGTGGCGCAGGACATCCCGCCGTCCCAGGTCGACGGGGACCCCGACGGGCTCCTGGTCGTCGGATGGGGATCGACCTACGGCGCGATCACGGGCGCGGTGAGACGCGCCCGCGCGGAGGGGCTCCGCGTCGCGCACCTGCACCTGCGGCACTTGAGCCCGCTCCCCGCCGACGTCGGCCCGATCCTCGCCCGCTACGGGAGGATCCTCGTTCCCGAGATGAACATGGGACAGCTCGCGATGATCCTGCGCGCGAGGTTCCTGCGCGAGACGACCTCGCTCAACAAGATCCAGGGGCAGCCGTTCAAGGAGAGCGAGATCCTCGAGGGGATCCGCGCGAGCGCGTCGGGAGGCGGCCGATGAGCGCGGGCACGCTGACCAAGAAGGACTTCGCCTCCGACCAGGAGGTCCGCTGGTGCCCGGGGTGCGGCGACTACGCGATCCTCTCGTCGGTGCAATCGGTCTTCCCCGAGCTCGGCATCCCCCGCGAGAACTTCGTGGTCGTCTCGGGGATCGGCTGCGCGGCACGCTTCCCCTACTACATGAACACCTTCGGATTCCACTCGATCCACGGGCGCGCGCCGGCGGTCGCAACCGGTGTGAAGGTCGCCAACCCCGACCTCTCGGTCTGGATCGCGACCGGCGACGGCGATGCGCTGTCGATCGGCGGGAACCACATCATCCACCTGATGCGGCGCAACGTGGACGTGAAGGTGATGCTGTTCAACAACCGGATCTACGGGCTGACCAAGGGGCAGTACTCCCCCACCTCCGAGATCGGGAAGCGGACCAAGTCCACGCCCTTCGGCTCGGTCGATCGCCCCTTCAATCCCATCTCCGTGGCGATCGGCTCCGGCGCGACGTTCGTCTCCCGGAGCGTGGACGTGTACGCCGCGCATCTCAAGGAGGTCCTCACCGCGGCGGCGCACCACCGCGGTACCGCCTTCATCGAGATCTTCCAGAATTGCAACATCTTCAACGACGGCGCGTGGGAGCCGTACCGCGAGAAGGAGCTTCGCGACGACAACCTGCTCCACCTGCGCCACGGCCAGCCGCTCGTGTTCGGCAAGAGCGCCGACAAGGGGATCCGCCTGAAGGGACCGTTCGAGCCCGAGGTGGTCGCGCTGGGGAGCGGCGTGTCCGAGTCCGATCTCCTCGTCCACGACGTGCGCGGTCCCCTGCCCTACGCCTTCATGCTGGCGCAGATGGAGGCGCCCGCGTTCCCCGTTCCCGTCGGCGTCTACCGGGACGTCGAGGCCCCGATCTTCGACGCCGCGATGAGGGACCAGGTCGCCGAGGTCACGGCCAAGAAAGGGCCGGGCGACCTGCGCGCGCTCCTCTACGGCGGGGAGACGTGGGAGGTTCGCTGAAGCGCTCGCCGCTCGCGCTCCCCGCCCTGCTCGCCGTCACGATCCTCTGGGGCTGCACGTTCATCTGGATGAAGCAGAGCCTCGATGCGGCGGCTGCCTTGCTCGGCCGCGCGGGCGGAGCCACGGTCGTCTCGCTCTACATCGGGGTGCGGTTCGTCCTGGCCGCGGTCCTGCTCGCGCTCTGGCCGCGCGCGCGGGCGGGGCTCGATCGCGGGGCCTGGCGCGGCGGCGCGGTCCTCGGCGCGCTGCTCTTCGCGGGGTTCCTCGTCCAGATGCTGGGGCTGGAGGGGGTGACGCCCCCCGTCTCGGCGTTCCTGACGAGCCTCTACGTCGCCTTCGCCGCGATCCTCACCGCCTGGCTCCGCCGGTCGCGGCCGCGGGCGCCCCTGCTCGCGGGGGTCGTGCTCGCCACCCTCGGCGCCGGCTTCATCGAGGGGCCGCCCCACCTGACCTTCGGCGCGGCGGAGTGGCTGACGGTCGGGAGCGCGCTCGTCTTCGCGGTCCACATCCTGGCGACCGACGCGATCACGAAGGCGCACGCGCCGCTCTCGGTGACGCTCGCGATGTTCGTCGCGACCGCGGCGCTCGCGGTCGTCGCCTTCCCGGTCGCGGCTCTCCTGACCGGGACCGAGGCCGGCCCTCTCGCCGCGCTCCTCCGCGATGCGTCGTTCGTGAAGCCCCTCCTGCTCGCGACGCTGTTCGCGACCGTGCTGGCGCTGACCCTGATGAACCAGTACCAGCGCGAGCTGGACCCGGTGCGCGCGGCGATCCTGTTCTCGCTCGAGCCGGTCTGGACCACGCTCATCGCCGCGGCGATGGGGCTCGGCCGTCCCGGAGCCTGGCTCTGGGCGGGGGGCGGGGCGCTGATCGCGGGAAACCTGATCGCCGAATGGGGCGCGCTGCGCCCCGCCCCTGACCCTTCGCGCTAGAGCCGCTTCAGGCTCTTGGCGCGCTCCCGCTGCTCGGGGGTGAGGACCGAGAACGCCTCCGCGAAGGCGCGGTGACGCTCCACCGCGAGGTCCGCGCTCGCCTCCGCGGACCGCTTGGCGGCCTCGCGGACATCGGCGTCCGCCGCCTCGGGATCGTGGATGAGGTCGCGCAGATCCCTCCGGGCGGCGCGGGCGCGCTCGGCCGCATCGCCCAGCCCTTCGGAGCGGTGCTTCTCGAAGATCTCCTTCATGCGCACCTTCTGGCCTTCGGTGAGATCGAGGCGGCGGGCGAGCCTCTCCATGCGGTCCTCCCGGGAGCCGCCATGGCGAGGATGGGTACCGGGACCGGCGAGCGCGAGGCCGCCCGCGAGAATCGACATCATGACGCCGAGCCACATGCGACGGGGACTCATGGGGGGTCTCCTTTCGGAACCTTGGACCGGAGGAGCGCCCCTAGGGTTTAGCGACGAAATCGGCCCGGAGCCGGTCGAGCATCGCTTCCCGGCGGTCGTAGAGCCGCCGGAGCGGACGAGGCTCGTGGCGGGTCAGGGCGTAGGCGGCGAGGAGCGGCGCGACGATCGTCGTGTCGCCGTAGATCACGACCGTCCCCGGGAGCTTCTCCGGATCGACCTTCCCCCACGACACGGCCTCCCCCGGCGTCGCGCCGGAGAGCCCTCCGGTGTCCGCCCGCGCGTCGGTGACCTGGACGAAGTAGTCGTGCCCGGCGTCGTCGAGGCCGAGGACCTCCTGGATCTGCGGCTCGGTCTGGAGGATGAAGTTCTTGGGGGAGCCTCCGCCGAAGATCAGGACCCCGGACGCTCCGCCGCTCTTCTTCACGTCGTAGACGATCGCCGCGGTCTCGTTGACGTCCCGGCTGACGTCGAGGCGCGGGCCCCGGCTCTTCAGCCACAGCTCCGCGACGTTCATGCCGATCGAGGAGTCGCCGGGAGAGGAGGTGTAGCACGGAACCGCGCACCGGTAAGCGGTCGTGAGGACGCAGGTGTCGGTGAGGCGGAGCTGGTCCTCGCGCGCGGCGAGGTACTTCCCGAGCAGGTAGTGCAGCTCGGCGGTGGACATGTCGCGCTGGAACTCGGGGGCGAGCATGACCTCGCGGAAGTAGGCGTCCGTCTTGAGGAGCACCTCGTAGTCGAAGAGGATGTCGTAGATCCGGACCACGCCCTCGGCGCGGAGCACGCGATCGTCCACCTCGTGCGAGCCGCGGTGGAGCGCGAGGCCGAGGCCGAAATGCGCGTCGTGATAGAGGTTGGCCCCCGTGGAGACGATCCAATCCACGAAGCCCGCCCGGATCAGCGGCACGATCACCGACCGGCCGAGTCCCGCGGGGGTGAGCGCGCCCGTCAGGCTCAGTCCCACCACCGCCTCCGGCGCGAGCATCTTCTCGACGAAGAGTTTCGCCGCCTTCTGCACCCGTCCGCCGTTGTAGGCGAGGAACGCGCCGTCCACGAGATCGGCGGCGCCGATCCCCTTGGCGATCGGCTTGGGATCGATGCGCGCGCCGGAGAGCCACTGGGCCTTCTTCATCGCGCGGATTCTCGCACGAGGAGGGGCCAGAACCCGGGGTCGCGCGCGAAACGAAGGTGCGCGAAGCGCCCCGAGCCGCTCACCCGCGCGACGGCATCCGCCAGTCGTCCTTCCAGACCGGGGAGCGCCCAGGGGAAGGCGGCGCAGGCGAGCAGCGACGCCTGGGCGACCGGCGCGGCCGGGTGCTCGACGGCGTGCTCGGGCGATTGGAACAGCCGCCAGATTCCGGCGAGCGGAACGAGGCCGCGCACCGCAGGCTCCGTCGCGACCTCCGCGTTGTCGAACGGCACCGCCGGGACTCCGAGCCCCTCCCCGTCGGGGAGCACGACGGCGAAGTCATCCCCCAGGCTCTCGCACGGGCGCGACAGCGCCGCGGCCGTCGTCTTCCCCGCCCCCGACGGTCCGGCGAAGATCCACGCGCGCCCCTCGCGGCGCACGCCGGCGCCGTGGAGCGCGAACCCGCCGCGCTCGATCGCGAGGTGCGCGAGCACGTATCGCGCGACGTTCTCCAGGATCCTCCCCGCCGGCTCTCTCCCCGCCGCGTCGATCGAGAGCCTCCAGGATCCGGGAGCCTCCTCCGAGAGCACGAAGTGGTACGAGCGCACGACGAGGCGTCCGCTCGCGCGATCGGCCTCGATCCGGTACCGCTCCCCCGGGGCCCAGGGCGCGAGCCCCCGCGCCGCTGCGTCCTCTTTCCTTCGGACCGTGACGCTCGGCGCCGCCTTTCCCCGCTCGACGAAGCCGCCGAAACGGTCGTCGAGGACCTCGTCGAGCGCGTCCCCCAGCCCTTCGAAGCGGATGGCGAGCGGTCCGATCCGGAGCGTCCGCATCCTCGGAGGATAGCGTCGTTCGCTACAATCGGAGCCCCGTACCTCGAGGAGCCGATGCCGCGCGCCGTACGTCGCACGCTGTCCTGTCCGCAGCTCGCGAGCTACTTCCGCGACGCCTTCCGGCCTCGCGCCGAGTGGCTGGTCGGGATCGAGGTCGAGACCATGGCGCTCGACGCGGCGACGTCGCGGCCGGTCCCGTACGATGCGCCGGGGGCCTCGGTCCGCCGCTTGATCGAGGCGTACGCGGCCCGCCGCGGCGGGGCTCTGGTTCACGAGGGGGACCGCCCCATCGGCATCGACGGGAGCTGGGGCGGGATCTCGCTCGAGCCCGGCGGCCAGTTCGAGTGGTCGGCGCGCCCGACGACGAGCCTCGACGAGCTGGCGGTCGAGCTGGACGCGCACCTCGCCGCGATCCGGGCGCTCGAGGCCGAGGTCGGCGTGCGGTGGCTGGACGTCGCGGTGCAGCCCGACGCCCCGGTCGGCGAGATGCCGTGGATGCCGAAGGCGCGCTACGGGATCATGCGGGAGATCATGGCGCGCAAGGGGCGTCTCGCCCATCGGATGATGACGCAGACGGCGAGCATCCAGTGCGCGTTCGATTACGCCTCGGACGACGACTGGAGCCGGAAGTTCCGCGCCGCGGCACTGCTCGCGCCCGTGGCGGTCGCGCTCTTCGCGAACTCCTCGCGCGTGGACGGAGCCGCGTCGGGATGGGCCTCGTATCGCCAGGCGATCTGGCGGGAGACCGATCCGGACCGGTGCGACCTTCCGGACGTCGTGTTCGACCCCGCGTTCGGCATCGACGCCTGGGTCGAGTGGGCGTGCGACGTGCCGACGCTCTTCCTCAAGCGGGGGAAAGGGCTGATCCCGTCGAGCGGCGAGCCGTTCCGCGCCCTGATGAACCGCGCGGGGTGCGACGGCGTGACGATGGAGGACTGGGAGCTCCACCTGTCGTCGATCTTCACGGAGGTGCGCTCCTACTCCTACATCGAGGTGAGGAGCGCCGATCTCCAGCCCGCCCCTCTCGTCCTCGCGGTGCCGGCGCTCTGGACCGGGCTCCTCTACGACGACGGCGCCCTCGACGAGGCGCTCGCGCTGGGGCGGGTCTTCGACCATCCGGCCGCATGGCGGCGCGGGATGGACGCGGCGGCGCGGTCGGGGCTCCGCGGCGCGCCCGACGGCGTCGCGCTCGCCTCCCTCGCCGCGCGCGCGGTCGCGCTCGCGGCGGGGGCAGCCCGATCGGAGGCGGGCGCCGCCGCGCTCGCGAGGCTCGCTCGAGCGAAGGAGTTCGAGAAGGTCCCGCGATGATCGGCGCGATCGTGTTGGCGGCGGGCGCGTCGTCGCGCTTGGGACGTCCCAAGGCGTCGCTCCCGGTGCCGCATACGGGGAGGACCTTCGCCGAGACCGTGCTCGCGACGCTCCGGGCGGCCGAGGTCGGAGTGGTGCGCGTGGTCGTGGCGCCGGGAGCGGCGGGACCGAATCCGGAAGAGGTCGTCAACCCCGATCCCGGGCGCGGGATGCTCTCGTCGGTGCAGACGGGGCTCCGTGCGCTGCCGCCGGAGGTCGAAGCGGTCCTGGTGTGGCCGGTGGATCATCCCTTCGTGACCGTCGGAACCGTGCGCTCCCTCGTCGACCGCTTCCGGAGCGGCGCCCCTCCGGTCGTCGTTCCCAGCTACCGGGGACGGCGCGGGCACCCCGCGCTCTTCGCGGCCCGCGTGATCCCCGAGCTGATGACCGCCGACCCCGCGGAGGGGGCCCGCTCGGTGGTCCTGGCGCACGCGGATCGAGTCGAGCTCCCCGTGGAGGACCCCGGGGTGATCGGCGACATCGACACCCCGGACGACTACCGGCGTTGGACGAGCCCATGAGGCGGCGGCTCTCTCTCGCGGCGGCGGTTCTCGCGGCGGCTTGCGCCTCCCCCCATCCGGAGCGCGCCGCGCCCCGGCCGATCACCGACGCGGCGCGCGGCGTGCGCTACGTCGTCCCCGCCGGGTGGAGCTCCTTCGACGGCGAGATCCGCTCGCCGTCCGGCAGCCTGCTGACCCTCCGGGTCTACGACCTCGTCGAGGCGGACAAGGAGTTCGTGGCCGGGCTCCCCGACACCCTGATCCCGCAGCTCGAGGAGTGGGCGAAGTACTACTACATCGTGGACGGCGGGCCTCGACGGGCCTCGACGACGATCGCTTCGCTCCCGGCGACGGAGCTGGAGTACCCGATCCGCGTCCGGCGCTCCGACCCGCCGTCGAAGGTGACGTACTGGGTGGTCACGCGCAAGACGCGACTGTTCGTCCTGCGGGCCGCCTATCCCGCGAGCGGGCTCGCGTCCGACGAGCCGGTGATGCGCCGGGTGCTCGATGGATGGCAGTTCCTCGAGACGCCGCCCGGGCCGGGGTGACCTCCGGAACGCCTCAGTCGATGCTGGGCTGGGGCTTCCGGGCCACGCGGAACAGCACGGCGCTCATGACGGCGAACAGGAGCACGCCGAGGAAGTCGTAGCCTCCGTTCCCGAGCGATCCCCGCAGACCCGCCTCGGTGCTCCACGCCGCGATCTTCGTCGCGATGCCGTCGTTGACCGAGAGGAGCGCGACCACGACGCCGGCGAGCGCCCCTCCCGCGACGAGCCCGGTCGCGAACAGGCTTCCCGTCCCGAGCTCGCTCTCCGTGACCGCCTCGCCCTTGCGCTCCGCGACCCAGTCCGCCAGCCCCTTGATCGCGCCCCCGACGAAGATCGGGAGCGTGGTCGAGAGCGGGAGGTAGGCGCCGACGGCGAACGAGAGGGCCTTGACGCCGCACAGCTCCATGGTCACCGCGAGGAAGACGCCGACCAGCACGAACTGCCAGTCGAGGTTGAACGACAGCAGCCCCTTTATCAGCGTCGCCATCAGCGTCCCCTGCGGCGCGGGGAACTTGTCGCTGCCGATCGCGTGCGTGATCCCCTGCGCGGCCATGTCGATCGTCGGCTTGTCGAGGAGCTGCACGGTCATCCCGATCACGATCGACGAGGCGATCGCGCCGACGAACAGGGCGATCTGCTGCGATCGCGGGGTGGCGCCGACGATGTGCCCCGTCTTCAGGTCCTGGCTGGTCGCGCCGCCGTTCGCCGCGGCGATGCAGACCATCCCGCCGACCACCAGCGCCATCGGCTCGAACGCCGACCCGGTCCAGCCGAGCCCGACGAAGATCAGGCAGGTGGCCATCAACGTCGCGATGGTCATCCCGGAGATCGGGTTCGACGACGATCCGATGATCCCGACGATCCGGCTCGCGACCGTGACGAAGAAGAATCCGAACAGGACGATCAGGACGCCGAGGATGAGCTTCGAGACGATCCCCGTCCCGGGGATCTGAGGGAGGAAGGCCGTGAGTAGCACGAGACCGATGCTCCCCACGAGCACGGTCACGATCGAGAGATCGCGCTCCGTGCGGGAGATGCTCGAGGCCACGCGCTTGTCCTTGAGAGACGCGAGGGAGTCCTTGAACGAGGAGATGATGGTCGGGAGGGTCTTGACCAGCGTGATGAAGCCCCCCGCCGCCACCGCCCCGGCGCCGATCTGTCGGACGTAGGCGCGGTAGACGGCGACCGCGGTGTTCCCGAACGTGTGCGTCGCCGGGTCCCAGGTTCCGGGGCCTCCCGCGGTCGCGAGGTCCTTGAGATAGCCGAGCTTGACGAGCTGGGTCGCGATGACGTCCATCGGCACCAGCGAGGCCAGGAGCGGGATCAGCCCGAGCCAGGCGAGCACGCCTCCGGCCACGAGCACGCCCGCGATCTTCGGGCCGATGATGTAGCCGACGCCGAGGTACTCGGGGGTGATCTCGCCGTTGACGGTCGCCGAGGGGAAGTACTTGTTCGTCTGCCGCGACACGATCGCGGGGGTCTCGGAGATCACGTGGAAGACCTTCTGGAGGAGGGCGTAGATCATCGCGAACCCGACCCCCTGGTAGGCGGTCTTCGCGAAGCTCCCCCCCTTGTCGCCGGCGATCAGGACGGAGGCGCAGGCCGTTCCCTCCGGGTACGGGAGGACGCCGTGCTCCTTGACGATGAGCGAGCGCCGGAGGGGGATCATCATCAAGGTGCCGAGGATCCCGCCGAACAGCGAGAGGATGAAGATCGTCCAGTAGTTGAAGTACGGGAACCCCACGCTCCTGCCGGTCGCGTCCAGCGAGAGGAAGAGGAACCCGGGGAGCGTGAACACGACCCCGGCCGCGATCGACTCGCCGGCCGACCCCGCCGTCTGGATGATGTTGTTCTCGAGGATGGTGGTCCGGAGGAACTTCTGGCCGATCGAGATCGCGAGCACGGCGATCGGGATCGATGCGGAGACCGTGAGGCCGGCCTTCAGCGCGAGGTAGACGGTCGCGGCGCCGAACAGGATCCCGAAGAAGGCGCCGAGGACCATCGACTTGAGGGTCAGCTCGGGCATCGACGTCTCCGGGGCGACGTACGGCTTGAACTCGGCCTGGCTCATCGACACCTCGCTTTCAAGGCCGCTGAGAATAGGGAGTCGATTCCGAGAATGTCAACCGTTTTGGGCTGTTTTCACCCGACCGAGGCTGACACGACCTAACCGGCGAGGTCGGGCTCCGCGAATCGCGCGCGCGGCAGGGAGCGGAGGATGCGCGCGATCTCGTCGTCGCTCTCGAGATCGCGGGAGCGGACGAAGACGTGCTCGTCGTCCACCGTCAGCCTGCGCCGCTTCTTCCCCGGCTGCTCGACGAGGTGCACGACTCCCGAGCCGGTCTGCGTCCGCAGCCGCTTCATCGTCATGTGGAAGCTGTCGCTGTCGTCGGTCGCCAGCGCCCCCGACAGATCCGGGTCGTCGGCCGCGCGGATCCGGGCCTCGACGATCCGGAGCAGGGCCAGGAACGTGCCGCGGGTCAGCTCGCACCGTGTCCAGACGAAGAAGCGCAGCTTCTCGCCGGGCTTGCGCTCGCCGGCCAGCCAAACGACGGGACCGGACGGCGCGGGTCCGTCCGCCGCGTCGTCGCGCTCGGGCGCGGCGGAGGACGAGGCTCGCGCGTTCTCGAACGCCATCTCGTGCATCCAGGTGAAGGCGAGCGCGAAGAAGATCACGATCAGGATGGTCTTCGAGGTGAGGAGCAGGAGGAGGCGCGTGGACCCGAACACGGAATCGTACGAGCCGAGGAGCGCGACGAGCGGCTGGAGGAGCTCCGCGAGCTGCGTCGGCACCTGCAGCCCGATGGCGACGAGCGAGACCGCGCTCATCAGATGGAACCTGCGCTGGCTGAACGAGCGCCAGAGTCCTGCCGCCAGCACGCCGAGCGCGAGCAGGCTGAGCGCGACGTCGGGGATCCGCGCGACGATGACCGTCTCCGGCGCCGCGGGCTCGGGCGAGGTCCGCCAGAGGACGATCGTGACCGCGATGGCGGGGACGGTCAGCACGAGGATCTCGGTGGCCCACGAGGGGCGCGTGAGCCGCCTGAGGACGCCCCACGTGTGGTCGAGGTAGGCGGCGGCGTAGAGGAACAGCCCCGTGTTGACGATCGACAGCATGGTCCTCAGGCAGCCGATCTCGGTGTGCGGATCGAGCGACTCGGGGTAGCGCCAGACGAGGATGCCGACCAGCCCCCAGCACCCGACACCGGCGGCGAGGTACCAGAAGCAGCGGTCGCGCCCCATGTCCCGCGAGCCGTCGAGGCTCACGCGCAGGTACCCTCTCTCGTAGATCGAGAACATCAGCAGCGCGCTGACGACGCACAGGACGATCTGCGACCAGGCGTAGAACTCGGCGACCGGCTCGTGCATCGGGCCTCCTCCGGATCGAGCGACCTTCGGCCGCGTCTAGGGGGCGCAGGCGTTGACCGCGGCCGCGCGGGGCCAGCAGGCGACCGGCGGCCGAGGGCGCGGCGAGCCGTCGCCGGCCCTGGGAGCGGTTCCGCGGAAGTGTCCGGCGAGGGTTCGCAAGCGTCAACGGGAAACGCCCCGATCGTTCTAGAATGCGCGGCCATGAGCGCAACCGCCGCATACGTCCGGGAGAACCGCGATCGCTACCTGGAGGAGCTGAAGGACGTCCTCCGCATCCCCTCGGTGTCCACCGATCCGAGACGGGCCGGCGAGGTGCGCCGGGCCGCGGAGTGGGTCCGGGACCGCCTCGCCCGCGCGGGCTGCACGAAGACCGCGATCCACGAGACCGCCCGTCACCCGATCGTCTACGGAGAGTGGCTCGGCGCGCCCGGGCGGCCGACGATCCTCGTGTACGGGCACTACGACGTGCAGCCGGAGGATCCCGTCGAGCTGTGGGCGACGCCGGCGTTCTCCCCCACCATCCGCGACGGGCGTCTCTACGCCCGCGGCGCGTGCGACGACAAGGGACAGTTCATCATCCACGTCAACGCGTTCGAGGCACACCTCAAGACCGGCGGTCGATGCCCGGTCAACGTGAAGTTCCTGATCGAGGGGGAAGAGGAGATCGGCTCCCCCAACCTCGAGCCGTTCATCGCGTCCCACAAGAGCCTGCTCGCCTGCGACGCCGTCGTCGTCTCCGACACCGCGATGTTCGACAAGAAGACGCCGTCGATCGTCCACGGCCTTCGCGGCCTGTCGTACATCCAGATCGACGTGCGCGGGACCGCGCGCGACCTGCACTCCGGGACGTTCGGCGGCGCCGTGATCAACCCCGCCTTCGCGCTCGCGCACATCATCGCGCAGCTGAAGGACGCGAAGGGGAAGGTCCGCATCCCCGGCTTCTACGATCGGGTGCGCAAGCTGAACGCGCGCGAGCGGCGGGCGTTCCAGAAGCTGCCGCACTCCGATGCCGCGTTCCGCAAGTCGATCGGCGCGAAGGTCCTGTTCGGCGAGCCCGGCTACACCACGCTCGAGCGGATCTGGGCGCGGCCGACGCTCGAGGTCAACGGGATCTGGGGCGGGTTCACCGGCGAGGGGGCGAAGACGGTCATCCCCGCCGAGGCGCACGCCAAGGTGTCGATGCGGCTCGTCCCCGCGCAGCGGCCGAAGGAGATCGTCGCGAAGGCGACCGCGTTCATCAAGAAGATCGCCCCGAAGTCCGTGGACGTGACCGTCCAGCACATCCACTCGGGGGAGGGATGGCTCGCCGAGACCGACCACCTCGCGCTCCAGGCGGCCTCGCGCGCGGTGAAGAAGGCGTTCGGCAAGACGCCGGTCTTCACGCGCGAGGGGGGCTCGATCCCCGTGGTCGCGACCTTCGACCGGGTGCTGCGCGTCCCCTCCGTCCTGATGGGGATCGGGCTCCACGACGACAACCTCCACGCCCCCAACGAGAAGATCGATCTCGACAATTTCTTCAGCGGGAACGAGGCGGCGGCCTACCTCATGGAAGAGCTCGGCGCCGGCTTCCCGTCGAAAGGAGCGGGTTCCCGGCGCTTTTCTTGACCGGTCTTCACCCCATGGCGCCTTCCGGGCCCCGGGCGCACGCTGGCCAGTGGGAAGGTGCAAGGCGATGCGCAAGCGATCGTCCGAAACCGGGGGACAGCTATCGGGAGCATGGCTCCTGGTCCTGGGCTTGGGCCTGTTCGCATCCTCTCCCGCCCCGGCCGCGGACTTCCGCCCGGCCTCCTCGCCACCGAGCTTCGCCCGCCTGCGGGAGCGGGGGCTGAACCCGCCACCCGCCTCGACGATCGCCTCGAAGGCGAAGGCCTCCACGACGCTCCAGGCCACGATGCGCCCGTTCGCGATCCATGATGGTTTCTACGACGCCTACCTGGTTCCGCGCATGAGCGCACGCCTGCGCGGCGAGAATCTCGGGGCCACATCCGACCTCGCCGACCCGCTCGCGAACCCGTGGACGAAGGACGAGGAGGCGTTGGACCGGGTGGAGCACAGAGCGCTGCGCGCCACGAAGGGAGCGCTGAAGAAGTATGCGATCGAGCGGCTGGGCATCGACCGATGGTCGATCCCGCTCGTCGGGGGGCGCCACGAGCGTGAGGCGAGCGCGACCGAGGGCTCGCGCAACGTTCGCCTATCGCTGGGCATCTCCCATCTCGCTCCGCGCGCGGACGTCTCGGTCCCCGCCGGCGAGGGACGCGTCTCGATCAGCGCGGACGTGCGAGGGCACATCGGAGCGACGTTCGAGCCCGCCTCGTCGCGGATGCGCATCGCCGCGGACGCGAGCGTCCGCGACCACACCGCGACGGTCCGGATGAGCTTCCGCTTCTAGGGGCGGGTTTCACCCCATGTGAAGGCGAGCCCACACCTCCTAGTGTCGTGGCATGCAAAAGCGCATTGTCATGCCATGCTTTCTCGCCATTGTGACCCTCAATGCCACGAAGACGCCGGCCGCGACGCCGCCGGCGGGGTTCGAGGACCATCAAGTGGTCGATGGGACGTCGTCGTCGGGCGCCTCCCCCGCCGTCGGCATCGCGTACGAGCCGGGCACCGGCGCGTTGTTCGTGATCGAGCAGGGGGATGGGACGGCGAAGGGAAACGCCCGCGTCCGCCGGCGCGACGCGACGACGGGGGTGGTCACCACCGCGCTCACGCTCGGCTGCGTGGACAGCGTCGGCGAGCGGGGGCTCCTCGGGATCGCCTTCGATCCCGACTACCTGGACCCCGGCGGAGCGAACCGGTACGTCTACCTCTACTACACGCGGGCGGTCGGCCAGACGGGGATGTCGTGCGCGATCGCCGGAACGCCGTGGGGGGGATACAACTGGGTCGTCCGCTACCACGAGAGCGGCGGTGCCCTCACCGGTGAAGAGGTGCTTCTCAGAGGGCCGGTCCTCGACGCCAACAATCACCAAGGTGGCGCGATCCGGTTCGGGCTCGACAAGACGCTCTTCATCGCCATGGGGGACAACGACACCGACGCCTACCCCATCCCCAAGGCGCGGGACCTGGGCGATCTCCGCGGGAAGATCCTCCGGATCAATCGCGACGGGACGATCCCGGCGAGCAACCCGTTCGTCGGACAGCCCGGCGCGCGTCCCGAGATCTGGGCCTACGGACTGAGGAACCCGTTCCGGACCTCCGTCGATCCGGGGCCGGGGACGCTCTACATCGCCGACGTCGGCGAGGCGCGGTGGGAGGAGGTCGATGCCGGGATCGCCGGCGCCGACTACGGCTGGCCCTGCTTCGAGGCCGCCGCACCGTTCGGCTCCTGCACGCCCCCTCCGACGGCGGACACCAAGCCGGTCTACGCCTACGACCACGGCTGGGGGGATTCGATCATCGGAGGGCCGGTCTACCGGGGAGGCCCCTTTCCGCCCGACTACGACGGGGCGTACTTCTTCGGCGACTACGGCGGGAACTGGATCCGTCGCGCGCGCATCGACACCGACGGCACGCTGACCGACGTCGAGATGTTCCTGCCGGACGCGACCTCGGTCGTGGACATGGCGGTCTCCCCCGCCGGGTGCCTGACGTGGGTCAGCATCGCGGGGCTCGGCGTCCACGACGTCTGCTACATCGGCGGGAGCAACGGACAGCCCCAGGCCAACGCCACCGCGGCGCCGGTCGCCGGCCTCGCGCCCCTCACCGTGCAGTTCAACGGAACGGGATCGAGCGATCCGGATCAGGATCCCCTGTCGTACTCCTGGGCTTTCGGAGACGCGACGACCAGCACCGCGGCGGCGCCGCAGCACACCTACGCCACAAACGGCGTCCGCCAGGCCACCCTGACCGTGAACGACGGTCGCGGCGCGGCGAACTCGTCCGACGTGACGCCGCCGATCCGGATCGTGGTCGGGAACCGCTTGCCGTCCGGGACGATCACGAGCCCGCCCGCCGGGATGAGATACAACGCCGGAGCGGCGATCTCCTATTCGGGGACCGCGACGGACCCCGAGGACGGAACGCTCCCCGCCTCGGCGTTCTCGTGGACGGTCGTCTTCCATCACACGGACCACACCCATCCGTTCCTCGGCCCGATCGTGGGTGTGTCGTCGGGCTCGTTCACGATCCCGACCAACGGCGAGGAATCGACCGAAGTGTTCTACCGGATCAGCATGACCGTCACGGACTCGGGCTCTCCCCTCGGCAGCGCGGGAAAGCTCTCGCAAGAATCGTTCAGGGACATCTTCCCGAACGTGTCGACGATGACGCTCGTCGCGAGCCCGCCCAACGCCGGGATCCAGCTCGCCCTCGACCAGGTCACCGGGACCGCGCCCTGGTCGAAGCAATCCGTGGTGGGATTCACCCGGACGCTCACCGCGCCGTCGCCGCAGACGATCAATGGAGCGACCTGGACGTTCGTGTCCTGGTCGGACGGGGGAGCCGCGACGCACACGATCCAGGCGCCCGCGGCCGGGACGGCCTACACCGCGAGCTATCAGTGCACGTCCGGGTGTCCGTTGTCCCCCGGTCTCACGGCGTCGCGGGTCCCGACCGACAGCGCCCGGCTGCAATGGAATAGCCTCCCCTGCGCCACGATGTACGACGTGCAGCGCGGGAGCCTGGGGACGCTGCGGAGCACCGCCGGCAACTTCACCAGCGCGACCCAGAGTTGCACGATCAACAACATGACGGGGACCACGGTCACGGACGCGACGCCGACCCCCGCCGCGGGGCAGTGGTTCCTCGTCCGCGGGGTCGGATGCGGCGGAGCGGCGGGGACGTACAACGAAGGGGTGCCTTCACAGTCGGGATCGCGGGACGCCGAGATCGCCGCCGCGGCCGGAGCGTGCCCTTAGCCCGCGAAGCGGTAGCGCGCGTCGAACGGTCCCGTCCCCGCGACCCTCGCGATCCCCCGCTCCGGGTTCGCCGCGAGGCGCTCGAGGATCTTGAAGACCGTCTCCTCGTCGTCGGAGGCGGCGAGCTCGGCGGCGATCTCCGCGCAGCTCCCCCCCACCCCCCCACGACCGCGGAGCGCGGCGATCACTTTGCCTTGCAGCGCGAGGACCGACGCCGCGGCCTTCTTCCCGGCCTCGACTCCGGGCTGGTGATAGGCGTTGATGCCGACGAGGCCGGCGTAGAGGCCGACCGCCCGCTCGTAGAGCGCGATCAGCATGCCGAGCGTCGCCGGGCCGACGTCCGGGACCGTGATGGTGATCGAGCCGCGCCCCGCCTCGTGGAGCGCGCGCCGCGTCCCGAGCATGAGCCCCGCGAGGTAGTCCCCCGAGGTGACGCCCGGCTCGACCTCGAGCGACGGCCCCTGCCGGTCCCTCGCCACCTCGACGAAGGTGACGAAGAAGTTCGGGACCCCTTCGCGAAGCTGCTGGACGTAGGCGTGCTGGTCGGTCGAGCCCTTGTTCCCGTAGACCGCGATCCCCTGATGCACGACCCGGCCCGCGGTGTCGCGCTCCTTCCCGAGCGACTCCATCACGAGCTGCTGCAAGTAGCGCGAGAACAGGAGCAGCCGGTCCTTGTAGGGGAGGATCACCATGTCCCGCGCGCCGCGTCCGCCTCCCGCGACGTGCCAGGCGAGCGCGAGGAGGGCGGCGGGGTTGCGCCGGACCTCGGGGACGCGGGTGAGCACGTCCATCCGCGCGGCGCCGTCGAGCATCGCGCGAACGTCGATCCCCTGGAGCGCGGCGGGGAGAAGCCCCACGGCCGACAGCTCCGACGTCCGGCCGCCGATGAAATCCCACATCGGGAACCGCTCGAGGAACCCGGCCTGCCGCGCGTGGCGGTCGAGGGCGCTTCCCTCCTGGGTCACGGCGACCGCGTGCGGCCCCATCGACAACCCGAGCCTCGCGTACGCCGCCGCGGTCTCGAGCATGCCGTTGCGCGTCTCCGGCGTCCCCCCCGATTTCGAGATCACGAGCGCAAGCGTCGTCGCGAGCCGCCCCCCGAGCCCCGCGAACAGACGGTCCATCCCGTCCGGATCGGTGTTGTCGAGCGCGTGGAACCGGAGACGGTCGCGCTCGCTCCCGAGCGCATCGCTCGCAAGCTGCGGCCCGAGCGCCGACCCGCCGATCCCGATCGTCAGGAGGTCGGTGAAGCGCTCGGCGCTCTTTGGCCGGACCGCGCCGCGATGAACGTCGGCCGCGAACGCGAGGATCCGGTCGAGCGTTCCTCGGATCGCCGCGCCGATCGCGGGATCGGGAGCGAGATCGGGGGCGCGGAGCCAATAGTGGCCGACCATCCGCCCCTCGTCCGGGTTCGCGATCGCGCCCCGCTCGAGCGCGCTCATCGCCTCGAACGCGCGGGCGAAGTCCGCCGCCATCCTGCGGTCCTGATCCTCGGGCATGTCGATCCGGCTGACGTCGAGACGGAAGCCGAGCGCGGGGGCGTCGTACAGCCAGGCCCGGTAGCGGTCCCACAAAGCGCGCGCGTCCATCAGCGTGTCTCGATGCCGGGGGCGATGGTGACCTCGAAGCTCTGCTTGGATGTCTCCTTGCCGTAGGTCAGCGTCGCCTCGTACTTCCCGGAACGAACGAACAGGATCCCCTCACCCCCGTACTCGGTCAGAAGGTCTTTCGTCGGCTTCAGGTCCCACGAGGTCCGGTTGAGCCCGCCGAGCACCGGCACGGTCAGGTTGGCGACCGTCTGCTCCTGGGCGTTCTTGATCTCGATCTTGGCCGGCTCGGGTCCGGCGTCGCGGATCCAGAAGGTGAGGATCGCCCCCTCCGTCGGGTTCGCGCCGCGGTAGACCGTTCCGCCGGACGATTCCTCCCAGCCCGCGAGAAGGTGGCGGCCGCTCACCGCGCGGACCGGGAAGAGGTGCGCCGCGCTCTTCCGGATCTCGGGCGAAAGCTTCGCGAGCGGAGCGACGTCGTCGATCACGAACAGGCTCCGCCCGTGGGTCGCGATGACGAGGTCGCGCTCCCGCGGATGGACGGCGATGTCATCCACCGCGACCGTCGGGAGCGAGCCGAGCTTCGTCCAGCGCTGGCCGCGATCGACGCTCGCGAAGAGGCCGAACTCGGTCCCCGCGTAGAGGACGCCCGGGTTGGACGGGTCCTCGCGGACGACCTTCACCGGCTGGTCCGCGGGGAGGCCGGCGGCGATCGACGTCCAGGACTTCCCGCGATCGGCGGTGCGCCAGGCGAGCGGCGCGTAGCTCCCCGACCGGTGCGCGTCCACGGCGAGATAGGCGACACCGCTCTCCGCGTGCCCCGCCTCGATCCGGGAGATCCATTCCCCCTTCGCGGCCGAGGGAAGGGAGGAGGTGAGATCGGTCCACGCCCCCCCGCCGTCCTCGGTCACCCAGAGCTTCCCGTCGTCCGTCCCCGCCCAGATCATCCCCCGCTTCACCGGCGATTCGGCGAGCGTGTAGACGACCCCGTAGGTCTCCGCGCCGCTTCCGACCGTGTCGATCCGGTCGGCGATGCGCGCGCTCAGGTCGGGGCTGACGATCGCCCACCGCTCCCCCTTCTCCGAGAAGCGGAAGACACGGTTCCCGCCGAGGTAGAGCACCCCCGGCTCGTGCAGGCTTCCGATCAGGGGCGCGTTCCAGTGGAAACGGAACCGGCTCTGCCCTTCGTTCGGCTCGGGCTTCAGCACGAGGAGCTGCCCGTTGTCGAGATCGAACCGGTGAATCTCCCCTTCCTGGGACTCGGCGTAGACGAAATTGGGATGGAGGGGATCGAAGACGCACGAGAATCCGTCGCCGCCCCCGACGTTGATCCAGTCGGAGTTGAGGATCCCCTCCTTCGACATCGTGCGCGAGGGGCCCACCCAGTTGAGGTTGTCCTGGAGGCCGCCGCAGATCCGGTAGGGCGTGCTCGCGTCCAGGTTGATCCGGTAGAACTCGCCGGCCGCGAATCGGTTCAGGAAGTCCCAGGTCTTCCCCGCGTCGTACGACTGGTAGGCGCCGCCGTCGGTCCCGAGGATGAGACGCTCGCGCTTCGCCGGATCGATCACCAGCGCGTGCGTGTCCGGGTGCACTTTCTTGAACGCGTCCTCGCGGAACGTTCGCCCCCCGTCGTCCGAGACGTGAACAAGATACCCGAGCAGGTAGACACGGTGATCGTCCGTGGGATCGACGCGGATCTGGCTGAAGTAGAACGGCCGCGGGTTCAAGGGGTTCACGCGGGTCCAGCTCTCCCCGCCGTTCTCGGAGCGGAAGACCCCGCCGGTCTTGACGCGGACCCCCCAGCCCGCCGCGCCCTCCGGATCCGACTGGACCACCGCGTAGACGATCTTCGGGTTCTTCTTGTAGATCGAGAGCCCGATCCTTCCGGTGTCCTTCGGCAGCCCGCTCGAGAGCTTCGTCCAGTGCGCGCCGCCGTCGCTCGAGCGGAAGATGCCGCCGAGGTCGCGCCCCTCCGTCGCCGGCGGGCCGAAGGTGAACGACCACGGGGTCCGGCGGCGCGCGTAGAGCGCGGCGAAGATCACGGAGGGGTTGGACGGGTCGATCGCGATGTCGCCGCAGCCCACGCGGTCGTCGAACGGTGACGGCGCCGCGAGGATCCGCGACCAGGTCTTGCCCGCGTCCGTGGTCTTGAACAGCCCCCGGTTCGGAGATCGGCTCCACAGGTCTCCCATCACCGCGACCCAGGCGGTCTTCGGGTCGGACGGGTGGACGACGACGCGGGCGATCGCCTTCGCGTGCGTGAGCCCCACGGAGGTCCAGGTCGATCCGGAGTCCTCGGAGCGGTAGACGCCGTTCCCCCAGGAGGAGCTGTTGCGGTCGTTCGCCTCTCCCGTGCCGACCCAGACGACCTTGGGCTCGGAGGGTGCGACCGCGATGTCGCCGATCGCGGCCACCTTCTCCTTCTCGAAGATCGCCGTGAACGACGCTCCGGCGTTCGTCGTCTTCACGATCCCGCCGGTCCCGAGCCCGACGTAGAAGGTCGCGGAATCCGACGGATCGAGGGCGATCGCCGAGACCCGTCCCCCCATCACCGCGGGACCGATCGAGCGGGCACGCAGCGCGGCGAGCGCGTTCTCGGACAGCTCGACGACCGGCGGCTGCGGGGCCGCCGCCGCGGCGCGAGGGAGGAGCATCGGGAGTGCGAGGATGAAGAGCGCGACGCGCATGGCGCGCCATCATACGCGACCCGCCCGCTGTTAGACTTCGCGCCGATGAAGGGGCTCGTCTCGTTTCACGCCGTCGACGTCGCGTTCTTCGACACGTTGATCGCTCCCCTCGCCGGCGGAGGCAAGGTCAACCCCGAGGAGTTCCTCCAGCGCGCGGCCGTCGTCCGGCGGAACGGATGGAGCGCGCGCCGCTTCGCGATCGCGCTCGCGCAGCTCGCGGAGAGCGCGGAGGCCCCCCGCCCCGAGCCCGGATCGAACCTCTGGCAGAGGCTGCGAAGCAACATCGAGCGAATGGACCACCGTCCCGACGAGCTCGCGCGCCGCGCGGCCCGCGTCCTCGACCCGGACCTGCACCTCGACGGCCGGCCGTTCTTCATCGCGGAGGGGTCCGCGGAGAGGGTCGCCGATGCGGTGGACGCCTACGCCGTCGCTCCCACGGAAGAAGCGGTCGAGGGGATCGCGCGCGAGCAGCTCGCGAAGATGGACGCCGCGCTCGCCCGCGATCTCGCTCCGGCGGAGATTCCGGAGCTCCCCTCGGATCTCAGCTACAGGAACGACCTCCTCGCGCTGCTCAGGAAGATCCACGAGCTCGCGCGCGCCGCGCGCGAGGGGAAGACCTGGAGCGACGGCGAGACGGCGCCACGCCCCGCAGGCCAGGCGCTCGCGGAGGAGCTGCCGTGGCGGGCGGTCGCGATGCACGCGCGGGTGGAGCCGTTCTGGATCGCGCAGGACGTGGACGGGCTGGAGACGATCTGCCGGGCCGCCGGCGTCCCCCCGCCCGAGTGCCTGAGCCCGGCGTGGAGGCTGTTCGCCGAGGCGTGCGACGCGCACCCGGCGCTTCGTGAGACCCTGGGGCTCGAGCTGCGCCGCCCGCGCGACGTCGGAGCGTTCGTCTCCCCGTCCGAGATCGGCGCGCTCGTCGAGTTCCTGGCGATGCAGGGCGCGCGGATCATCGGCGCCGCGACCCGCGCCGGGGAGGGAGCGATGGCGACGTCGCTCCTGAGGAAGATCAAGGAGTGCGCCGTCCGCGCGCAGCGGCACGGCAGGGGCTACCTCGAAGCCTCGGGGATCGTTCCCCCGGAGCGCGAGGATTAGACCGACCCGATCGCCAGGCCCGCGACGTACCCCGACGCCCAGGCCCACTGGAAGTTGAACCCGCCGATCCTGCCGTCCACGTCGAGGATCTCGCCGACGAGGTAGGCGCCGGACGCGCGCCGCGACTCCAGCGTCCCGAGAGAGACCTCCGAGAGCGGCACGCCCCCGGCGGTCACCTCCGCGTAGGAGTATCCCCGGTCCCCGGCGACCGGGAGCGCCTGCGCCCGGACGGTCTCGGTCAGCCGCGCCCGCGCGCCGCGGTCGAGCCGGGCGAAGGCGATCTCGCCGTCGATCCCGGCCTCGCGGCAGAGCGCATCCGCGAGCCGGTCCGGGAGGGCGGAGCGCAGCCCCGCGCGCACGGTCGTCCCCGGCCGCGCCGCGTGAAGCGGCGCGAGGCCGCGCGCGCCGAGGGCCGGCAGCCAGTCCACGAGCAGACGCGCCCCGGCGTCGTCGCCCCTTGCGTGGAGCCAGTGCCGGGAGATGTCGAGCACCGCCGGCCCGGAGAGGCCGAAGTGCGTGCACAGCGTCGCGCCCTCGCGGTGCGCGAGGAGCTTTCCGGTCGAGCCTCGGACGGAGAGCGCGGCGGGAACGGCGATGCCGGAGAGCGCGCGCACGTACGATCCCAGCGGGAGGAGGAGCGGGACGAGCCCCGGGAGGATCCGCGCCGTCGTCGTGTGGCCGAGCGCGCGCGCGAGCTCGTAGCCGCGCCCGTCCGAGCCGGACTTCGGAAGGCTCCGGCCGCCGGTCGCGAGGACGATCCGACGCGCGCGGAGCGTCCCCGCCGGGCCGCGCAGCACGAACGCCCCTTCGGCGCGCTCGAGAGACTCCACGCGCCACGGGTGCCGCAGCTCCACCCCCGCCGACGCGGCCGCCGCCAGGAGGGCGTCGAGAACGGTTCGCGCACGGTCGCTCGTCGGGAACAGCTTCCCGGTCTCCTCCCGCTTGAGGCGGACGCCCAGCTCCTCGAAGAAGCGGATCGTGTCGGCGACCGTGAACCGGCGGAGCACGTTGCGGATCGCGGGCGGGGTGGACCCGGCGAAGGCGCGCTCGTCGACGCTGTCGTGCGTGACATTGCACCGCCCGCCGCCGGCGACGAGGATCTTCGCCCCCAGACGCTTCGCGCCGTCGAGCGCGACGATCGCCGCCGGCGCGCCCCGCCCCCGCGTCTCGCGCCCCGCCTGGATCGCGGTCATCAGCCCAGCGGCGCCGGCGCCGACGACGGCGACGTCGACGACCTCGTCCTCACCGCGAATCGGGAGTCCCCTCGGGCTCGGCGTGGACCGCGACCCGCGCGAGCTGCGGCATCGACGCGCGGAGAGCGGCCTCGAGGCGATCGGTCGTCGCGTGCGCCTCGTCGAGCGGCGTGGACGGGGGGAAGAAGCAGTGGCAGGAGAGATAGAGCCCCGCCGGGGTCCTGCGCAGGAGCAGGTCGTGGACGCGCGCGGCGCCGACCACGCGCGCGGCGATCTCGCGGACCTCCTTCTCGACGCGCGCGCGGACCTCCGGCGGCAGCCGGTCGGCCGGCTCGGCCCCCTCGTCGTGGAGCTCGAGGTGGATGTCCACCCGCGTGACCGGGCTCACATCGCGCAGGATGCGCGCCTCGACGCGGTCGGCGATCGCGTGCGCGTCCTCGAGCGTGATCCCCGGCGCAAGCTCCAGGTGGAGGTCGGCGTGGATCCCTTCCGCCTCCGTTCGCAGGGTGATGTCGTGCGCCGGCGCCCCCTCCATCGCCGACGCCTCGGCGATCCTCCGGTGGAGGGGTGCCTGGTCGTCGGGGACCGGCCGGAGCTGCACCAGGATGTTGGAGCGCTCCCCGACGAGCGCGCGGATCCGGCTCCGCGCCTCCGAGGCGACCCGGTCGGCCTCGGCGACCGGGAGGCCGGGACGCAGCGCGATCTCCACGTCGGCGAACAGCGTGTCCCCTCCCTGGCGCACGCGCACACGGGGAAGCTCGACCAGCTCGGAGAGCTTCGCGAGGTCTTCCTGGATCCGCAGGCGGATCCCCGCCGGCGCGCGGTCGAGGAGCATGTCCACTGCGCTCCGGCCCAAGCGCCACGAAAGCACGAGCACGAGGATCGCCACGAGCACGGCGGCGACCGGGTCGGCTCGCTCGAGCCACCCGGGCCCTCCGCGCCGGGCGGCCCATGCGCCGACGAGCCCGAGGATCACGACGAGCGACGACGCGACGTCGGCGCGGAAGTGGAGCGCGTCGGCCTCCAACGCCTGGCTCCCCGTCGATCGCGAGACCCGGGCGAGGTCCCGGGAGCGCCGGAGGTCGATCGCGATCGCGATCGCCATCACGAAGAACGACGGCCACCCGGGATCGACCGTCGGTCCCGAGCCGGTCAGACGCTCTGCGGCCTCGATGACGATCCAGAGGGAGGTCGCGGCGAGCAGCAGGGTCTCCACCAGCGCCGCGAGGTTCTCGATCTTGCCGTGCCCGTAGTGATGGTCGGCGTCCGGCGGGCGCCACGACGTCCGGACGGCGAGCCAGGTGACCGCCGCCGCGCCGAGGTCCAACGCCGAGTGCGCGGCTTCCGCGAGCAGCCCCAACGACGACGTCCCCAGCGCGGCGACGAGCTTGAGCACCGTCAGGAGGGCGCCCGCGGAGACGCTCCGCAGCGCGGCGCGCGCCTTCTCGCGGGCCCGCCGTCGATCCGCGTCGAACGGCTGCTCGGGGGGTCGATGCTCCATGACGAGTCCGCGCGCCTTGTACCACGCCGCCGTTTTTGACGCCGGGCGGACCGGATGGTACAAACCTGGCGATGCATCGGCTGCCCTGGGTCGTCGCTCTCATCGCCTCGGGAGCGCTCGCGGACGGCCCCGCGCCGGCCGGCGCCTCCCCCGCGATCCGGTTCGAGAGCACGACCCACGATTTCGGGACGATCGACTCGGACAAGAAGCAGACCTTCTCGTGGGCCTACCGCAACACCGGCGACGCGACGCTGGAGATCCTCAACACGAGCCCCTCGTGCGGCTGCACGGCGAGCGTCGCGGAGCCGAGGCGCGTGGAGCCGGGGGCCGCCGGAGCGCTCGCCGTCACCTACGACCCCGCGGGGCAGAGCGGCGACGTCCGGAAGACGCTCACCGTCGTCACGAACGACCCGGCCCATCCGCGGACGATCCTCACCCTGCGCGCGAGGGTGGTCCCGAACGAGGCCGAGACACTCGCCAACGGCCACCCGCGCTTCACCGGACAGTCCCTGCTGATGGGCTCCTGTGCCGGATGCCACGCGACCCCCTCCGCGGGGAAGACAGGAGCGGCGCTCTGGGAGGCGACGTGCGCGATGTGCCACGGAAAGACCGGAGAGGGGGGGCTCGCGCCCGGGCTGCGGGCGCCCGACTACCTCGCTTCGCACGACGACGCGGCGCTCGACCTCGCGATCGCGTACGGCACCTCGAACCCGAAGATGCCGGGATTCTCCGAGGCGATGGGAGGGCCGCTCAACGCGGGCCAGGTCGCCTCGCTCGTGAAGCTCCTCCGGACGTGGGGCCCGATCTCGCCGCGGGCGCCCTCGCCGACCCCGCCGAAACGGTGACGCCGTGAGATCGCGCCCGGCGTCCCTCGTCGCCGAACGCGCGGTCCGATACCTTCTCGAATCCGGCAAGCCCGTGCCGTCGATCGAGCTGGCCCGCGAGCTGCTCTCGTTGAAGGTGGGAGACGAGGCGCAGGCGACGCGCGTGCTCGGCACGGCGTTCGGCGGCGACCCGCGCCTCTCCTACGAAGAAGGCGCATGGCGCCCCCGCACGGCGGCCCCGGAACCGGAGCCGGCTCCGGGCGAGCCGCAGGAGGTGGAGCCCGACCTCGCCTTCGTCCTGGTCGAGGGGGAGCGGCCGGCCGCCGGCGCGCGGTTCGCCCTGCGGATCGTCAGCGCGGTCCGCCGGCGCGGCGCGGAGGTCGTCGCCGCGTGCGGCGGCGAGCTCGCGGGCTGGACGCACGATCACGAGCTGAAGCAGCAGCTGCGCGCGCTGTTGGAGGGGGCCCGCGTCGCGCTCCACGCCCCTCCCGGCGGGCTCGGCGCCCTCGAGGCCTGGCTCGAGGAGCCGCTCACCGATCCCCTCCCGATCGCCCTCCTCGCCCGGCGCCGGGCCGGGATCGCCGCGCGGCACGACGTCGAGGCGCTCGCGGCGGCGCTCGGCCTCGCGGTCCGGATCGACGACGACGCGGCGCGCCGCATCGAGGTCCTCCCCGCCTGCTTCGACGCCTTGCGAGAGCCCGGGGAGCCCTGGGGGGCGCTCGTCGACTCGTGCCGCCCGCGAGGCGATGTGATCCCCTGGCCACGCTACGCGTTCACGCGCGAGGACCTCCAGGCCCTTCCGTCCGCGCCGGGGACCTACCGTTTCTTCGACCACGACGGCAAGCTTCTTTACGTCGGAAAGTCGCGGAGCCTGCGCCGGAGGCTGGCCAGCTGGTTCCGCGAGGACGCGCGCCGGAGCCCCCGCGCGCGGGCGATCGTCGAGGCGGTGCACCGGTTCGAGGCCGACCCTTCCGGGTCCGACCTCGAGGCGCTGCTGCGCGAGGCCGGCTCGATCCGGCGCGACGCGCCGGAGCACAACGTGCAGCGCGAGATCCACGCGCACCCCTCGCGCGCGCAGCGCCTCGCATCGATCCTGATCCTGGAGCCGGCGGAGGCGCCGTTCGTGCTCCGCGCCTGGCTGATCCGCGAGGGGCGGCTCCTCGACGCCGTGCCGCTGGGGCGCCGCGGGGGAGGGCTCGCGCGCGTCGCGCGGATCCTCGAGAGCGAGTTCTTCGACCCGCGCGTGGGCCCGCGCTCGGCGCGCGCGCGCCCGGTGGACGTCGAGATCGTGGCGCGCTGGCTCGCCGAGCATCGGGATCGCGCGGTCGCGTTCGACCCCACGCACTTGAAATCCACGGAGGACGTGGTCGCGCGGCTGAGGTGGTTCCTCGAGCGCGGCACGCTCGGCGATCCCGAGGGGTCGCCTATACTCCCCCGCTGATGGACGCGGTCCTCGTCGTCTGCGCCCTCGCGATGGTCGCGATCAACGCGTTCTTCGTCGCCGCCGAGTTCGCCATCGTCCGGGTCCGGGCGACCCGCATCGAGGAGCTGGTCCAGCGCGGAGTGCACCGCGCCGCCGCCGCCCGCGAGGTCCTCCGGCACCTCGACGCCGCGATCTCGGCCTGCCAGCTCGGCATCACGCTCGCCTCGCTCGCGCTCGGATGGATCGGCGAGCCCGCCTTCGCCCATCTCCTGGAGCCGGCGTTCGGGTGGGCGGGCCGGTTCCGCGAGGGAGCCGCGCACACGATCGCGATCGGCCTCTCCTTCCTGCTCATCGCCTTCCTGCACGTGGTGGTCGGGGAGCTGGTCCCCAAGACGCTCGCGATCACGCACGCGGAATCGACGGTGCTGGCCGTCTCCTGGCCGCTCCGCTTCTTCCGGTTCCTCTTCTACCCCCTCATCGCCTTCATGAACGGGACCGCGAACGTCCTCGTCCGCGCGCTCGGCCTGGTGGCCCCGAGCGAGGAGAGCCTGGCGCACAGCGAGGCGGAGCTGCGGATGATCCTGGCGGTCAGCCGCAAGAGCGGCGCGCTGTCCGAGTCGCACGGGCGCCTCCTCTCGAACGCGCTGGACTTCCCCGATCGCGCGGTCCGCCAGATCATGGTCCCGCGGGCGGACGTCCTCTGGCTGGACCGGAACGGGTCGTTCGCGGAGAACGTCGATCGCGCGCGCGAGTACGGCCACACGCGGCTGCCGCTGTGCGACGGCACCATCGACCGCGTCGTCGGGATCATCCACGTGAAGGACCTCTTCATGGCGCCGCCGCGCCCCGCGGGGATCCCCGACCTCGCCTCGCTCGCACGGGCGCCGCTGTACATCCCGGAGGCGGCCAAGATCCAGCAGGCGCTCGCGCTGTTCCAGCGCCAGAAGCTCCACCTGAGCATCGTCGTGGACGAGTACGGCGGCACCGCGGGGCTGGTGACGCTGGAGGACGTGCTCGAGGAGCTGATCGGCGACATCCAGGACGAGTTCGACCAGGAAGCCCCTCGCGTGCAGACGCAGCCCGACGGCCGCCTCGTGCTCGATGCGGCGCTGACCATCTCGGAGCTGGAGCGCGTGACCGGCGCCCACGAGGACGTGCAGGAGGACGTGGATACGATCGGCGGGCTCGTCCAGGCGCGGCTCGGACGTCTCGCGCGCGTCGGCGACGTGGTCCCGTTCGCCGGGCGCACGCTCGAGGTCGTGAGGATCCGCGGACGCCGGATCCTCCGCGTCGCGATCGCGCCCCTTCCGTCGTCGGCGGTTTGACGCCGCGCGCGCGCGCCTGATATCGTTTCGGTCTCTTCTGCGAACGTTTCGCAACAAGATCGGGGAGCGGATGAAGCGGCGGCGCGGGGCGGAAGACGGCCTGGTCGAGAGGATGAAGGCGCGGGGGCTCCGGCTGACGGGGCAGCGCAAGCTGCTCGCGGAGCTCCTCGAAGGGGCCGACGAGCACCTCGACGCCGAGTCGGTCTATCAGCGGGCGCGCGCGATGGACGGCAGCGTCCACCGCGCGACCGTCTACCGCACGCTGAACAAGCTCAAGAAGCTCGGTCTGGTGGACGAGCTGGACCTGATGCACGTCAGCGGTGAGCGCCACTACTACGAGATCCGGCCGAGCACGCTGCACATCCATCTGGTGTGCACGACCTGCAAGGGGGTCGACGAGCCGGGCGAGACGTTCTGGGAGGACCTCAAGCGCCGCGTGGAGAGCGCCAACGGGTTCCGTCCCGAGGTCGTCCGTATCGAGATGGCGGGGACCTGCTCCGCGTGCCAGGGGAGGCGCTCCCGCAGCAGCGCCTGAGCGTCCTTTTTTTGTGTCCTTTCTGCGAACGGTTCGCAACACAACGGTGGAGGAGTGCATGCATCGGAAGGGCGGATGGGGGCGGATCGCCGGAGCCTTGCTTGGCGCCGCGCTCGTCGTGGGCGCGGCGCGTGCCGCCGACGATCCTCGGATCGCGGAGCTCGAGCAGAAGATCCGCGAGCTGTCCCGGCAGGTCGCGGCGCTGTCCGCGGGAGCGGACGACGCGAAGATCGCCGAGCTGTCCCGGCGGATCGAGATCCTCGCCAAGGAGGTCGAGGGCTTGAAGCTCGGGGAGGCGGGGGCCGAGACCTCGGCGGGGGTGTACGGCCTCGGACCGTCCGCCTCGAAGATCTACGGCGCGAAGCGCGGCGTGGCCTTCGGCGGGTACGGCGAGATGCTCTACTCGCGGCCCGCGGCGTCCCTCGAGGACGACTCCCCTTCCGGGGCGGCGTCGCAGATCGACCTCCTGCGCGCGGTCCTGTACTTCGGGGCGAAGTTCAACGACACGATCCTCTTCAACTCGGAGATCGAGTTCGAGCACGTGACGACCGGCGAGGGGGACGAGGAGCGGGGGGAGGTCACCGTCGAGTTCGCGTACGTGGACTTCCTCGTGAGCAAGGGGATCAACGCGCGCGCGGGGCTTCTCCTCGTGCCGATGGGCTTCATCAACGAGCGCCACGAGCCTCCGACCTACTTCGGGACGCGCCGTCCTCTCGTGGAGCAGACGATCCTCCCCACGACCTGGAGCGAGGACGGGGCCGGCGTGTTCGGCGATCTCGGGACGCGCGTCTCATACCGCGCGTACCTCACCAGCGGCCTCGCGGCGGCGGCGGGGACGTCGAGCGGCGCCGAGGGGTTCTCCGCCGAGGGGATCCGCGACGGGCGCTCGAAAGGCGCCCAGGCCTCGGCCGAGCGGCTGGCGCTGACGGGCCGGATCGACGGAACGGTGCTCGACGGCCTGACGGTGGGGGGAGCGTTCTTCACGGGGGATGCGGGGCAGGGGCTCGCGTTCGCGGGCGGCACTCTCGACGCGCGGACGACGGTCGCCGACCTCCACGCGGAGTACCGGTGGCGGGGGCTGACCGCGCGGGCGCTGTACGCGCGCACCTCGATCGACGATGCCGAGGACGTCAACCTCGCGCAGGGGCTGGTCGGTAGCGCGTCGGTCGGGTCGCGCCAGTACGGATGGTACGGCGAAGCCGGCTACGACGTGCTCGCGCACGCGGCCGACGCGCGGCAATCGCTCAGCCCCTACGTGCGCTACGAGCGGCTGAACACGCAGCACCGCGTGCCGGCGGGGTTCGCGGCGGACCCGGCGAACGACGCGACCCTTCTGACGTCGGGGATCATGTGGAAGCCGATTCCGAACATCTCGGTCAAGCTGGACTGGAACCGCGCGACCAACGAGGCCCGTACCGGGCTGAGCGAGGTGAACGCATCTCTGGGCTTCATGTTCTGAAGCGAAGCCGCGTCGCGGCGGTCGCGGCCGCGCTCCTCGGGGCAACGGCCGCCCGCGGCGCGGTGTACCTCACCAAGGACGCGGCCCTCGCGCTCGCCTTCCCGAAGGGGGTCGCGGTCGAGCGGCAGACGGCGTTCCTCACCGACGCCCAAATCGCCGAGGCGAGGACGCGCGCCGGAGCAGGAATCGAGGTCGCCTCCGCACTCGTCGTGCGCTACGTCGGGAGGTCGGCGGACGGCAAGGTCGTCGGCACGGCGTACTTCGACACGCACCGCGTCCGCACGCTCGACGAGACGCTGATGATCGTGGTCGGCGCGGACGGCCGCGTCGCCCGCGTGGAGGTCCTCGCGTGCGGCGAGCCGCCGGAGTACCTTCCGAAACCGGGCTGGCTCTCCCAATTCCACGGACGCGCGCTCGACCCCGAGCTCTCGGTGAAGAGGGGGATCCGCGGGATCACCGGAGCGACCCTGTCGTCCCAGGCGGCGACCGACGCCGTGCGCAGGGTGCTCGCGATCCACGCGGTCCTCGGATGAGCTCGTTCGAGAAATGGCTGCTGTGGAGCGCGACCGCGGCGGTCGCGGCCACGGGGATCCTGCTCGGATGGATGAAGTACTTCGTCCGCTCCTCCGATCCCTATGCGGTCGTTCACCATCCGCTGCAGCCGCTCGTGCTCAAGGCGCACGTCCTCTCTGCGCCGTTCCTGGTGTTCGCGGCCGGGGTGGTCTACACGCGTCACGTCGTTCGCCTCTGGCGCACCGGCCGCCCCGCGGGGCGCCGGTCCGGGATCGCGATCCTCGCGACGCTCGGGCCGATGGTCCTCTCGGGGTACGCGATCCAGACCTTCACCTCGGATACCTGGGTGTTCCGCGCGGCGATAACCCACATCGCCGCGAGCCTCCTCTATCTCGTCGGGCTCGGGATCCACCGGGCCGGCGCGAAGGCCCGCGCGCGGCGCGACCCCGTGGCGGACCCCGACTCGTGAACCCGCGGCTCCTCGCGTCGTTCTGGAAATGGGCGCGCCCCTACAGGTGGGCGTACGCCCGGGGGCTCGTCTGGCTCCTCGCCACCAACGCCCTCGCGCTCTCCATCCCCTGGCTCCTCCGCGGCGCGGTCCACGACCTCGAGACCCGCGCCGGGCCGCGGCGGCTGGCGGCGTGGGCGGGCGGGATGATCGTCCTCGCGCTGGCGCAAGGATGGGTGCGGACGATCTCGCGGCTCGCGATTCTCGGCTCCTCCCGGAAGATCGCGTTCGACATCCGCGAGGCGTTCTTCGCCAAGCTCCTGACCCTCGATGCGACGTTCTACGACGTCTGGCGGACCGGGGACGTCATGTCCCGCGGCGTCAACGACCTCCAGCTCCTCCAGGCGTTCTACGGCCCCGGGCTGATGAACGCGCTCAACACCGCGGTCGTCTACGCCGGCGCGCTGGTCCTGATGATCCGCCTCGACGCGCCGCTGACCGGCGTCGCGCTCGCCCTCTTCCCGATCCTGTACTGGGCGGTCAACCGGATGAGCAAGTCGGTCTACGCGCGGTCGCTCGCCGTGCAGGAGCAGCTCTCCTCGATCAGCGCGCGCACGCAGGAGAACCTCTCCGGCATCCAGCAGGTGAAGATCTACGCCCAAGAGGACCGCGAGATCGCCGCCTTCCGCGGTCTCTCGGACGACTTCCGTAGCAAGACCCTGGCGCTCGCCCGGGTGCGGGGGGCGATGGTCGCCCTGATCGGCGTCTTCACCGGACTGGGCACGCTGCTGGTCGTCTTCGTCGGCGGGCTCCACGTCATCCACGGCCGGATCTCGCTCGGCGACTTCGTCGCGTTCAACGCCTACCTCGGGCAGCTGGCGTGGCCGACGATCGCGCTGGGGTGGATCGTCAACGTGTTCCAGCGCGCCGCCGGAGCGCTCGACCGGCTGGACCAGGTGTTCCGCGTCGACCCGGCGATTCCGTCGAGCGCGCCCGAGGACGTGTCGCGCCCTCCGGTCGCAGGGGACATCGAGGTCCGGGGGCTCACGTTCGCCTACCCGGGCGCCGAGAGCCGCCCCGCGCTCGCGGGGATCGACCTCCGGATCCCCGAGGGCGCGCGTGTGGCGATCGTGGGAGCGGTGGGCTCCGGGAAGTCCACGCTCGCGCATCTGCTCGCGGGGGTCTACCCCGCCCCGGCGGGAACCCTCTTCGTCGGAGGGGAGGACATCGCGCGCGTCCCGGTGTCGCGGGTCCGCTCGGGGATCGGGTTCGTGCCGCAAGAGGCGTTCCTCTTCTCGCGTCCGCTGCGGGAGAACGTCCTCTTCGGGAACCCCGGCGCGGGCCCCGAGCCCCTGGCGCGCGCCGTCGGCGTCGCGGGGCTCGCCGCCGACCTTCCGCAGCTCCCGTCGGGGCTCGACACGGTGGTCGGCGAGCGCGGCTTCACGCTCTCGGGGGGCCAGCGCCAACGCGCCACCCTCGCCCGCGCGGTCGCGGCGGGACCGGGGATCCTCGTCCTCGACGACGGACTGTCGAGCGTGGACGCCGACACCGAGCGGCGGATCCTCGACGGCCTCGAGACCGAGCGGCGAGGCCGCACGCTGATCCTGATCACGCACCGGCTCTCGACGCTGCGCGCGATGGATCGCATCGTCGTCCTGGAGGGCGGCCGCCTCGCCGAGGACGGGACCCACGACGAGCTGCTCGCCCGCGACGGCGTCTACGCCGGGCTGTTCCACCGCAGCCGGATGGAGGAGAGGCTCGCGTGAGCGTGGACCGCGACGACGTCCTGGGGAAGGCGTACGACGCGCGTCTCATGCGGCGTCTGGCGGCGTACGTGCGCCCCTACGGCGGCCTGGTCGCGCTCACGATCGCCGCGCTGCTCGCCGCGGCCGCCGTGCAGCTCGTCCAGCCGTACCTGGTCCGGGAGGTCATCGACGGCTTCATCGTCACCCGGCGGTCGGAGGGGCTCGCGCTCCCGGCCGTCCTGTTCCTGGCGACCTTGGCCGCGGATTTCGTGCTCGGCTTCTTCCAGACCTACCTGCTCGAGCGGACCGGCCAGAACATCGTCTTCGACCTCCGCAATGCGGTCTTCGCCCATCTCCAGAGGCTCCCCTCGTCGTTCTTCGACCGGACGCCCGTCGGGCGGTTGATGACCCGCGTGACCACGGACGTCGAGGCGATCAACGAGGCGTTCACCTCGGGCGTCGTCCTCGTCCTCGCCGACCTCGCGAAGCTCGCGGGGATCGTCGTCATCCTGCTGGCGCTCGACGCGCGCCTCGCCCTCGTGACGTTCGCCGTCATCCCCCCGATGCTCCTCGTCTCCTGGTGGTTCCGGATCCGCGTGCGCGACGCCTACCGCCGGATGCGCGCCGCGGTCGCGAGGCTCAACGCCGCGCTCCAGGAGATCGTCTCCGGGATGCGCATCGTCCAGCTCTTCCGGCGGGAGCGGCTGGTCGCGGAGGAGTTCGCGGCGCTCGACGCGGAGCATCGCCGCGCGCAGATGTCGGGCGTCTTCTTCGAATCGGCGTTCTCGGCCGTCGCCGAGCTCATGGCCTCGGTCACGCTCGCGGCGATCGTCTGGGCCGGGGGCGCGCGCCTCTGGGGCGGAGCGCTGACCTTCGGGACCCTGGTCGCGTTCATCGAGTACGCCGGGCGCTTCTTCCGCCCCGTCCAGGAAATGTCCCAACGCTACACGGTCATGCAGGCGGCGATGGCCTCGGCCGAGCGCATCTTCTCGCTCCTCGACATCGAGCCGCAGCTCGCCTCGCCGCCCCTTCCCTTCCGGCCGGCGGGGCGGTCCCGCGGCGAGATCGTCTTCGAACACGTGACGTTCGGCTACGCGGACGGGCCGCCCGTCCTCGACGACGTCTCGTTCCGGGTGGCGCCCGGAGAGCGCTTCGCCGTCGTCGGATGGACGGGGGCCGGGAAGTCCACGCTCATCCGGCTGCTCGCGCGCCTCTACGACGTCCGCTCCGGGCGGATCCTGCTCGACGGCGTGGACGTCCGCGACTACGAGCTCGGCGATCTCCGGCGCGCGATCGGCGTCGTCCTCCAGGACCACTTCCTCTTCGCCGGCACCGTCGCCGGGAACATCGCGCTCGGCGACCCGGCGATCGGCCCCGAGCGTGTCCGCGAGGCCGCGCGCGCCGTGCGGGCCGACCGCTTCATCGAGCGCCTCCCCGCCGGCTACGACGAGCCGGTCCGCGAGCGCGGGTCGAACTTCTCCGTCGGCGAGAAGCAGCTCCTGTCCTTCGCCCGCGCGATCGCGTTCGACCCCGCCGTCCTCGTTCTCGACGAGGCCACCGCGTCGGTGGACCCGGAGACCGAGCGCCACATCCAGGCCGCGCTCGAGGCGACGCTTTCGGGACGGACGTCGATCGTCATCGCGCATCGCCTCTCCACGATCCGCCACGCCGACCGGATCCTCGTGCTCCACCACGGGCGCATCGCGGAGATCGGCACGCACGACGAATTGGTCGCGCGTCCGGACGGCCTCTACCGCGCCTTGGACCTCCTGCAGAAACCTCTTGCCGCCCCCCCCGCCTCCGGGTAGAACGCAGCGCGAGAGGCTTCCGCGTGGGGGTGTGCATGGGTGGCGCGACGACTGCGCTCGGTCGCCATTTCCTACCGGCGTGAGCACCGAGTCGGGCTACGGGTCATCGATCGTCACCCGGCTCGTTCTGCTGACAGGTCTGGTCCTCTTGCTGAACGTGCTGCTGCTGCGCGCGCCGGCGCCGCCGCCCGGCACGGAGCAGTCGTATTGCGTGCGGGTTTGGCCGCTCGGGCACGGCTTCCGCATCATCGAGAACTGTGACTCCCAGGCCTTCGTCAATCTCGCCCGCTCGCCGGGACAATTGCTGACGAAAGACAACCACTTGTGGCAGAGCCGCCCGCTGTACATCGGCATCGCCTCGATCGTGGCGCGCCCGCTCGGCTGGCTGCGCAGCGGCGAGTCGACCGAGCCCGAATACGTTGCGTTCATCCTCATGAACCTCGCGCTCGTGACGCTGTCCGCGCTGTTCTTCCAGCGAATGATGACAGGCGGCGCCGCTTGGAGCTTCATCGAGCTCGCGTTCCCGCTCGTTGTCATCGCGGCCAACGACGTGACGAAGGCGTTCTTCTGGACGCCGCACCTGCAGATGTTCAATCTCTTCGTGCCGTGCCTCACGCTGTGGCTCGGTGCATGGATCCTCCTGCGCGGCCGTCCGCTCCGGCCCGTGGAAGCCGTCGTGCTGGGATTGGCGCTCGGCCTCGGGCTGCTGATGTACGGCGCGCTGATGATCACCGTGGCCAGCGTGGCGCTCGCCGCCTTTGTCGGCTATCGCCGGCTGCTCGAGCCGATCCTGCTCCTGGTCGCGTTCGTGCTGCCCTTCGCGATGTGGTATGTCATCGTGCTTCGCGCCACTGGCGAGTTCTATTCCCACGAAATCGCCGCCTATCGCCAGTTCGTCTGGTTGATCGATTGTGCGCGCTTGCCGGCGGCCGAGTGCTCCGCCGCGGTCCGGGGCGCCGCGACGATGTTCGTCGCCGCGTACGGGCCCGCCGTCGGCATGCCCCTGCTCCTCCTCGGCCTCTGCCGGCTGGTCTCGCGCCTGATCACGCCGCGTGCGGCGACGGACGCCGATGAGGCCGAGCTCGCACGACGGGTCCGCGTGCGCGCCGTCACCACCAGCGTGGCCTGCTATCTTGCCGTGGCGACGCCGTTCCTGGCGCTGATGGGTTTCTACGCGGAGCGCCTCGGCTGGCTGCTGGTGCCGGCGATTCTCGCCCTCATCGCGCTCGAGTTGAGCGAGTGCCGGCGGGCCGCCGCTCCGCTCGTCAGGCGCGGCCTCGCCCTGGGGGTCGCGGTTGTCGCCATCGTCTATATCGGAGTGCTCGTCCTGACTGCGGGTCCGTACTCATGAGGCGCACGAACGGCGTCCACCGCGCCCTGGACCTCCTGCAGAAACCTCTTGCCGCCCCCCCCGCCTCCGGGTAAAACGCCGCGCGAGGGTTCCGCGTGGGGGGTGTCCATGCGTCTCGTGTGGATGGGTCTGTGCGTCGCCGCGCTCGCGGCATCGGCCGCTCCGGCTCAGTCGGCGCGTGAGGCTCGCGCGCGCCGCGTCGACGTCTCCGCGCCGCTTCCGGCGGATCTGACCTCCCCCGAGGGGCGCTCGCGCTGGCACCTCGAGCGGCTGCCGATGCAAGCCGCCCCCGACGCCGAGGCGCCTCCCGGGCTCTCCGGTCCGGGCCGCGAGCGCTGGATCGCCCCCGAGCGCGATCTCGCGCAGATGAAGATGGGCGCGCGCCTCGCGCTCGCGTTCGACGAGACCCGGGACGGGCTCGTCGATCACCTGACCGCCCGGGTGGAGACGCTCGGCATCGGCTGGCTGCACCTGCCGAGCGGCCCTCGCGAGGTCGTCCTCCAACGAGCCCTCGTCCTCCGGCAGCGCGCCGGGGAGCGCGCGACCCGTCCCGACGTGCTCCTCCACCGATGGGTCGATCCCCGCGCGGGGATCGTCGCGGAGGTCGAGGGGCCGGCGTCGTCCGACGGACGGCAGAGGCTCACGATCGACCGGGCCTGGGTCACCGACGAGGTCGTGACCGGTGCGGCCGACCTCCGGATCTACGAGAACCAGATCGACCGGGGACCGTTCGTCGACATGCTGTACGGCTGGGACCGCGGGCCGGGGTTCGCGGTGCCGTCTCTCGTCCCCAACCCGGGTATCGTGAACATGTGCGATCTCGTGAACCTGTCCTCCTGGGACTTCTCGACGCACACCTCGGGGAAGGAGGTCGCGCAGATCTCCACGCCGATCAACGCGAGCGAGACCTGCAACGCCGCGCAGTGCGGGTACGGCGTGCCGGGCGGCATCCTCGGGCGCGCCGACCGCGACCTGACCGGCACGCTGCGGAAGGACAACCAGGTCACCCAGCGCGAGGTCCGCGTCAACGACGTCACGATCTGGCTCCGCGCCGGGACGCAGAACGAGAACAAGTCGGGGCTGTTCGGCAGCGGCGAGAGCCGGTTCTGCTACAACTCGGAAGGAGGCGTCACGCGCCAGTCGGTCCCGCTCTGGCGGTTCGGGCACAACGACAACGACGGAAAGGGCTACTACTTCCTCGCCGGCGACACCTGGTCGAGCGGGACCTTCGCGTGCGAGGAGAACCTGTACACGCTCAAGTGCGGGATGACGCAGCCGCTCACGCCGAACCCTCTCTGGGCGAAGGCCTGCGGCGACCACAAGGGGAACCAGCGGATCGAGATCGTCAAGGGGGGCGTGGTCACCCTCCCCTCGGGGCACACGCTCAACGCCCTCGTCGTCCGGAACACGGCGGACTTCTGCGTCTACACCGGGAACACCTGCCTGTTCAACACCGACTCCGTGCGCACCGTCATCTATTACTGGCAGGTCCCGTTCCTGGGATCGCTCGTGCTCTTCCGCTCGCCGCAGAACGTCAACTTCGCGGCGGGTGAGAGCTCCTCGTCGCCGACCGCCACGCCCTGCACCAACTACACGACCGTGGACTTCACGAGCATCGGCTTCGGGCTCTTCCCGCCGACCTCGATCACGACGGGAACGATCGCGGACACCAGCGTCCAGCTCTCCTGGACGCCGGGGAACGACACGCACCGGCTCGTCGGCTACAAGGTCTACTGGGACACCGACTCGGGCTCGGCGTCGCCGTACGCGTTCAACTCGGTCACGCACCCGGCGCAGGTGGCGTTCGCGGGGACGTCCGCGACGATCTCGGGGCTGACCGCCGGAACCCGGTACTACTTCACGGTCACCTCGCTCTCGGATTTCACCGATCCGTCCACGAGCGTGACGACCCGCTACGAGAGCATCGTCTACCCGACGACCGTCTCGGGCGATCCTTCGTTCTCGTATCCCGTCGAGGTGACCGCCATGACGACCGGCGGCGCCTGCATCCCGACGCAGGAGGTCAACGGCCTGAGGATCAACAAGACCGGCCCGACCTGCGACATCTGCTGGACGGCGACCTCCGATCCGTGCGCCGTGGGGTACGACGTGCTCGGCTCCAACACCGTCAACAGCGACGTGGGGTGGACCGTCGTCGGGCAGACCGGGTTGACGACCTGCTGGAACGGCGCCCCGTCGCAGAAGTTCTTCCTCGTCCGGGCGCGCGGCACCGGCGGCAACGGCCCGTGGGGGCACTACGGGCATTGAGCCGTTGGATCTGCATCGTCGCGGCGCTCGGCCTCGCCGTGGGGTCCGCGCTCGCCCAGGCCACCACCGCCTCGCTCTCGGGGACCGTCCGCGCGCGTAACGGATCGGCGGTGACCGGCGGCGTGGTGCAGGCACGCTCCGAGGAATCGGGGACGACGCGGACCGCCGCGGTGGACGGAAGCGGCCGGTACAGGTTCGAGTCGCTCCCCACCGGAACCTGGACGGTGGTCGCCCGGAGCGCCGACGGGGTGCTGACCGACACGCGCACGGTCACGCTCGGGCTCCAGCAGGCGGGCCGCATCGATCTCGTCCTCGGCGCAGGGCTCGAAGAGGAGATGACGGTCACCGCGGAGGCTCCGCTCGTGGACACGCAGCGCACCGGCGGCGAGCTGCGGATCACAGGCGAGCAGGCGGACCGCCTCCCGATCGCCGGACGCGACGTGACCCAGCTCGCCCTCCTCGACGCCTCGGTGCGTCAGGCCGCGCCGGCGAGCTACTACGGGGAGCGCGCGGCTCCGTTCGTGATCAACGGACAGACCGGGCGCTCGAACTCGTACCTCGTCGACGGGCTGGACAACAACGACACCGCGAGCGGGACGTCGCTCAACGCCTCGTTCTCCCCGCTCGTGATCCGCGAGTTCGTGCTCATGACCCATCAATTCGCGCCGGAGTTCGGCCGCGCGTCGGGAGGGGTGATGAACATCCTGACCCAGCGCGGCACGAACGATCCGGACCTCCTCGGCTTCGTTCAGGGCTCCCCTGCCGCCCTCAACGAGAGCGGCGGGCTGGTGGACTCGCTCCCGGATACGGCCGGGGTGGACGACACCTCGAGCGCCCTCGCGGCGGGGTTCCGCTGGGGCGGGCCGCTCCAGAAGGACCGGGCCTTCCTCTTCGCCGCCTTCGAGCATCAGCAGGGGACCGGGATCGTGCCGTACTCGGGGACGACTCGCGACGGGATCGAGGGGGGGCGGTTCGCCGCGGACAACCGTGACGACAACGCCTTCGTGCGGTTCGACGTCAACCTCGGGGCGGCGGACTCGCTGCTGGTCCGCCTCTCCTACGACGATCGTGCGACCGATGGGCTGAACGTCGGCGGGATCGCGACGCCGGAGTGGGGGTTCCACCTCGACGAGAGCGACGTCCAGGTCGCCGCAGCGCTCACGAGCGTCATCTCCCCCTCGCTCATCCACGAGCTGCGGATCCTCTACGGCCGCTCGCGCCTGGAGCAGCGGGCGAGCTCGTCCCTCTCCGGGGTCGAGCGCCCCTCGACCCAGTTCGGCGGGAACAACCTCAACCGCCAATCCCGTGACGAGCGCGCGTTCGAGCTGCTCGGGAACCTGACCGCCGCCGTGGGGCGCCACACGATGAAGTTCGGGTACGACGTCAAGCCGTCGCGCACGACGATCGGCGCGCGGTTCAACCCGAACGGGAACTTCATCTACCGCACCGACGCCCGCTTCGAGCCGGGGGACTGCGGCGACATCGTGATCAGCGACCTCCCCAAGCGCTGCAGCGAGGACGCGAGCCAGGTCTGCTTCCTCGAGGACGATCAGTGCCCGGCGATGGGGAAGGGGATCTGCAAGCCGTACTACGACATCCCGATCCCCTGCCCCGGCGCCCCCGGCGTGGACGACGACGGCGACGGCCTCGTCGACGAGCCGGCGCTCCCGAACACCTACCCGCTCGTCTTCCAGCTCATCGACGGGCAGCCCGAGGCGACGCTGCGGGACACGCAGATCGCGGCGTTCGCGCAGGACGCCTGGCAGGCGACCCCGAGACTCCTCCTCGACTTCGGCCTCCGCTACGACCTCAGCACGTTCACGCTCCCGTCGAGCGCGGCGGTGGCGTCGATCGTTCGGAACGGCGGCGCGGGGCGGGACACGAACAACCTCGCCCCCCGGCTCGGCTTCACCTACGCGATCGGCGAGGACCGCGGGCTCGTGATCCGTGGCGGGGCCGGAGTCTTCTACAACAAGAGCGTGCTCGCGTTCCCCGCGGTCGCGTCGATCACCTCGGGGACGAGCATCGGCCTCGTGTTCCCGCAAGGGTTCACCTTCGAGCTGACCGAGGACACGGTCGAGCAGCTCGGCATCGACGTGATCAAGCCGATCTTCGGCGCCTATCCCCAGCTCGTCCTCCGCTTCTCGACCGGGACGGAGCTGGACGCGACACAGGCGAACGTCTTCAACCTGGGGTTCGAGAAGAGCGTGGGAAAGGCGAACGTGGTCGGCGCCAACGCGACGCGGGCGCGGACCTACCACGTCCCCTTGATGAAGGACCTGAACCCGGTCGTCGGCACCGACCTCCAGGGGGTGCCGATCCACCTCTACGACGATCAGGTGGGCTCGATCGCGGCGGTCGTCACCGAGGGGGAGTCGTGGTACTCGGAGCTCGACCTCGCCTGGCGGTGGCGCGGGGCGCGCGCCTGGTCAAGCGTGTCGTACACGCTGTCGAAGGCGGAGGACATGGGCCCCGACCCGCTCAAGGGCGGGATCTACCTTCCTCCGGACTCCCTGGACCTCTCGACCGAGCGCGGCCCGTCGGACAACGACCGCCGGCACCGGGTGGTGCTCGCGGGGGACATCCCACTCGGCCCCGGCGCGTTCCGGCTGGCCGGGGTCTACCAGTACGGCTCCCCTCTCCCGTTCAACGTCACCACCGGATCGGACGACAACAGCGACGGCATCACGAGCGACCGTCCCCCGGGGGTCGGACGGAACACGGGGGGCGGCACGCCGCTCGACGCGGTCAACCTCTACCGCGCGAACGCCGGCCTCGGCCCCGTGGGCTCGCTGTCCTCGCCCTACCTCTCACAGCTCGACGCCCGCGTGTACTGGCAGTTCGGCTCCGAGCCGAAGCGGGTGAAGGGGGAAGCGTTCCTCCAGGTGTTCAACCTGCTCGGCCGCGACAACGGAGGGCTGGTCGAGGGGCGCGCGCTCGCCTCGAACTTCGGCCGGGTCATCGGCCTCGCCGGCCCGCCGCGGTCCGTCGAGCTTGGATTCAAGGTAGGATTCTGAGGATGCTCGCCGCGATCGTCCTGACCGCCGCTCTCTCCCCGTTCGAGCAGGTCGTCGTCGCCGAGCGCGCGTTCGCCGCGGCGTCGCTCGCCCGCGGCCAGCACCCGGCGTTCCTCGAGTACCTGACGGAGGACGCGATCGCCTTCGAGCCGGTCCCCACGCCCGCGCGCCCGCTGCACGAGGGGAAGCCGAACGCCGGCGCGACGCTGACGTGGGGCCCGTCCTGGGTCGCGGTGGCGTCGGCCGGCGATCTCGCGATCTCGACCGGGCCGTGGGAGCTCCGTCGCACCGAGGAGCCGCGGCTGAAGATGACGGGATGGTTCTTCTCGATCTGGCGGCGCGAGCCGGGTGGCGCGTGGAAGGTCGCGGTGGACTCCGGAATCTCGACGTCGCTCACGTTCGCGATCCCCTCGACGGTGACCGACGGAGCGCCGTCGCGCGGAGCCACCGCCCCGGGCCCTGCCGAGGCCGCCCGGGCGCGCGGCGGGATCATGACCGCCGAGCGGAAGCTCGGCGCGGCGGCGGCGAAGGGGCTCGGTGCGGCGGTGCTCGCCCAGGCCGACCACGGGATCCGCGTCTATCGCGCGGACAAGGCGCCGTCGTCCTCGCTCGACGACGCCAAGCCCCTGCTCGCGTCCGATCTCCGGCGGGTCTCCTGCGTCGCGGATCGGGTCGTCGGCGCGGCGGGCGGCGATCTCGGTTACGCGTACGGGACGTGCGCCGACGCGTCCCCGGGGGCGAACAAGCTCGGCTTCCTTCGAGTCTGGCGCAAGGACGCCGCCGGCGCGTGGAAGGTCCTCGCCGACGTCACGCCGTGAGCGATCCGTACGTCGGGCTCGTCGCCCACGTTCTCCTCTGTCTCGCCCTCGGCGGGGGGCTCATCGCCGTCTCGTCCGTCATCCGTCATCGGGCGGTGTCCAGCCGCCGCGCGAAGCACGACACGTACGAGTGCGGGGAGACGCCGTTCGGCCCGGCCTGGCGCGAAGGCCCGGTCGGGTTCTACCTGATCGCGCTGATCTTCATCCTGTTCGATGCGGAAGCGGCCTTCCTGTTCCCGTGGGTGCTCGCGCTCCGGTCCTCGGGCGCGATCGCGTTCTGGGGGATGGTCGTCTTCGTCGCCGTGCTGTTCGTCGGCTGGATCTACGCCCTGCGGAAGGGCGACCTCGACTGGTCGCGCTGATGGCGGAGGATCTCCCGGTCGTCGGTCAGCCGCGCCCTCCCGCCGGGACCGCGCTCGAGGAGATCGCCGAGGAGGTCGTCCGGTTCCCGGGGGGCGGCGTCGCGCTCCTCCGCGCGGACGCGCTGTTCCACTGGGCGCAGAAGTCCAGCCTCTGGCCGCTGACCTTCGGGCTCGCCTGCTGCGCCATCGAGATGATGGCCACGTTCGCGGGCCGGTTCGACCTGGACCGGTTCGGCGTGATCCTGCGCCCCACGCCGCGCCAGGCCGACGTGATGATCATCGCGGGGACCGTCACGATCAAGATGGCCCCGCGGATCCGGACGCTCTACGACCAGATGGCCCACCCCAAGTGGGTGATCTCGATGGGGAGCTGCGCGAACTCCGGCGACCACTACCGGAACGTCTACTCCGTCGTGCCGGGCGTGGACCACGTGATCCCGGTGGACGTCTACGTCGCGGGGTGTCCGCCGACCCCCGAGGCGCTGATGGAGGGGATCTTCGCGCTCCAACGCCAGATCATGGAGGGGGACCGTGCCCGCGCCTGAGATCGTCGAAGCCCTTCGCGTCCGGTTCGGCGCCGAGCCGGCTCCGCTGGGGGTGTCGCTCCCCGCCGCCTCGCTCCTGGCCGCGATGCGCGCGCTCCGGGACACCTACGGATACAGGTCCTACGTCACCGCCACCGCCCTCGAGCGGGACGGACGGTTCGAGGTCGCCCACGCCGTGCGCGACGTCGAGATGAACGACACCCTCTTCGTGCGCGTCCGGGTGCAGCGCGACGGCGCGGAGATCGACTCGCTCGCGTTCGTCTATGCGGGGGCCGAGTGGCACGAGCGGGAGATCCTCGACCTGTTCGGGATCGCGTTCCGGGGCCACCCGGACCCGCGGCGCATCCTCCTCCCGGACGAGTACGTCGGGCACCCGCTCCGGAAGGACTTCGCGATCGAGACGCCCTGGGGGTACCGGCCGTGAGCGCGTCCGCGGTCAGGGTCGTCGAGCGGGAGTTCGGCGAGCTGGCGCTGAACATGGGGCCGCAGCACCCCTCGACCCACGGCGTGCTGCGGATCGTGCTCCATTTGTCGGGGGAGACCGTCGTCCGCGCCGTCCCGTCGATCGGCTACCTCCACCGCGGCGTCGAGAAGCTGGCCGAACACCTCGCGTACGACCAGCTCGCCCCGGTGTTCGAGCGCGACGACTACCTCGCCCCGACCGCGAACTCCCATGCCTTCGTCCTCGCCGCGGAGGCGCTCGGCAAGATCGAGGCCCCTCGCCGCGGCCGCTGGATTCGCGCCCTCGTCGCCGAATGGCAGCGGATCGCCTCGCACCTGGTCTGGCTCGGCACGCTCGGCCTCGACCTCGGGGGCGCGCTCGGCGGCGGGACCACCCTCTACATGTACTGCTTCCGCGAGCGCGAGAAGATCCTCGACCTGATGGAGTCGCTGACCGGCACGCGGTTCCACACGAACGTCAACATGATCGGTGGGGCGCGGTACGATCTCGATGCCGAGACGGCCGCGCGCTCGAGCGCGCTCGCGGCGGAGATCGAGGCGGCCCTCCCCTCGCTCGCGGCGCTCTCCGGCGGCACGCCGATCTTCCGCGAGCGGACCCGGGGCGTCGGCGTGATCCCGAAGGACCTCGCGATGGGGATCGGCGTGACCGGTCCGACGCTCCGGGGCTCGGGGATCCGCTTCGACGTCCGGCGCGCCGCGCCCTACGACGCCTACGACGAGCTCCCGTTCGAGATCCCGATCCGCGCCGCCGGCGACGCGGAGGCGCGGTTCCAGGTGCGGATGGACGAGATCGTCCAATCGCTCGGCATCGTGCGCCGGATCGTGGAGGGGCTCCCCGCCGGACCGATCTTCTCGCGCAAGCCTCTGAAGAACCCGAAGGCCACGAAGCTCCCCGCCGGCGAGGCGTACGTCGCCGTGGAGTCCCCGCGAGGGGAGCTGGGGTTCCACATCGTCTCCGACGGCGGCGCGAAGCCGTACCGGCTGAAGATCAGCGCGCCGTCGTTCCGCAACCTCCAGGTGGTGCCGCACCTCCTCCCGGGAGGGCTGGTCGCGGACGTGGTCGCGATCCTCGGCTCTCTCGATCCGGTCATGGGGGACGTCGACCGGTGAGGGCGCGATGACCGGCTGGCTCGGCGCCCTCGCGTTCTCCGCCGTCGTGCTCGGCGTCGCGATGACGATCGTCGCCTACATGACCTGGCTCGAGCGCAAGGTGGCGGCGCGGATGCAGAACAGGATCGGACCGTACGAGGTCGGCTTCCCGCACGGATGGCTCCAGCCGCTGGCCGACGTGGCAAAGCTGATCGTCAAGGAGGACATCACCCCCCGCGCCGCGGACCGGCTGCTCTTCAACCTGGGACCCCTCCTCGTCGTCGTCCCGGCGCTCGTCGGGTTCGCGTTCGTGCCGGTGGCGCAGGGCGTCGCCCCCGTGGACCATCCGTACTCGTTCCTCTTCTTCACGGCGTTCGCCTCGCTGACGCTCCTCGGCGTCTTCGCCGCCGGCTGGTCGTCCAACAACAAGTACGCGCTCCTCTCCGCGCTCCGGCTGGTCGCGATGGTCGCCTCGTACGAGATCCCGATGATCGTCGCGCTCCTCGTCCCCGCCGTACTCGCCGGATCGTTGCGGCTGACCGACGTCGTGGAGGCGCAGCGCGGCCTCTGGTTCGCGGCGTACCCGCTCGTGGGGCAGGCGTCGTTCGGGATCTTCCTCGTCTGCGCGCTCGCCGAGGGGAACAAGTCCCCGCTCGACCTGCTCGAGGCGGAGTCCGAGCTGATCGCGGCGTACAACGTCGAGTACTCGGGGATCAAGTTCGCGCTGTTCTACGCCGGCGAGTACGCGCACACGCTCGCGATCTGCGCGCTCGGGGCGACCGTGTTCCTCGGCGGCTACCTCGGTCCGGCTCCGGTCCCCGGGCTCGTCTGGCTGATCGCGAAGACCGCCGCCTTGTTCGTGCTGGTCCTCTGGATCCGCTGGAGCCTGATGCGGATGCGGATCGACCAGGCCCTCCGGCTCAACTGGCTCGTCCTCCTCCCCGCCTCGCTCGCGAGCCTCCTGGCCGCTGCCTGGTGGGTGGTCCGGGGGTAGCGTGGCCGGGCTCGCGTCGATCGTCGGCGGCACGCTCCGCGCCATGGGGACGACGCTCCGGAGCGTCCTCCGGCCGGCCACGACGATCCCCTATCCCCGGCGCAAGCGCACGATCCCCGCGCAATGGCGGGCCGGCTCGTTCGCGCTGACCTTCGATCCGGCGACCCGCGAGGAGAACTGCATCGGCTGCCGGCTGTGCGAGTACATCTGCCCCTCGGAGATCATCCAGGTCACGCTCCGCAAGGGGGAGGCGCGCGCCAACGGCATCGGCGCGACCTACTGCGACCTCTTCACGCTCGACTACCAGGCCTGCATGCAGTGCGAGCTGTGCATCCAGGTCTGCCCGACCGACGCGATCGTCATGACGCGCGACCTTGCGCCGGCCGCCTCCACCCGCGAAGGGCTGTTCCTGTCGAAGGAGCGCTTGATGGAGAACGGCCGGCGGCTGCTCGACCGGCCGGATCTCGCCTCGCACGCGACGCCGACGAGGATCCGCGAGTGGACCGATCCCGCCCGCGGAACGCCCCGGCCCGAGGCCGGGGGGTGAGGGACGCGGCGTTCTGGTCGTTGTCGGTCCTGCTGCTCGGCGCCGCGGCGGCCGTCGTGACCGCGAGGAGCCTGATCCGCGCCGCGTTCGCGCTCGCGGGCTCGCTCCTCGCCACCGCGGCGCTCTACCTCCTCCTGACCTCCCCGCTCCTCGCGGCGGTGCAGGTCCTCCTCTACACCGGCGGCGTGCTGACGCTCGTCGTGTTCGCCCTCGTGGTCGCGGGGGCGAACGAGCCGGCGGCGCGGTTCCGGAAGCCGCTCCCCGCCGGCATGCTCGCGCTCGCCGTGTTCGCCGCCCTCGCCTCGGCGATCGGCACGCTCCCTGCCGGCCCCGGGGTCGGCGGCCTGGAGAGCGGCCGCGACGTCGGGCTCGCGCTCTTCGGCGACTACCTCGTCCCGTTCGAGCTCCTGTCGGTCCTGCTGCTGGCGGCGGTGTTCGGCGCGCTGCTCCTCGCGCGGAGGGAGCGCGCGTCGTGACGGCGCCGGCCCTCCTCCTCGTCGCGTCGGCGCTGTTCTCGATCGGGCTGTTCGGCGTGCTCGCCCGGCGCCACGCGATCGCGGTGCTCCTCTCGATCGAGCTGATGTTCAACGCGGTCAACCTGGCGGTCGTGACGGTCGCCTGGTCGCGAGGCTGGCTGGCGGGGGTCGTGCTCGCGCTGTTCGGCATCGCGATCACGGTCGCCGAGATCGCGGTCGGGCTCGCCCTCGTGCTCCTCGCCTCGAGGATGCCGGGGCGCGTGCTGCTCGACGAGCTTTCGGAGCTCGACGGCTGACGTGCTCCCCCTCGCGCTGACCGTCCTCGCCGGACCGCTCGGGGCGCTCGCCCTGATCGGGCTCGTGCCGCCGCTGCGCCGGTCGGGGCGCCCGGCGGCCTTCGTCGCGATCGCCGGCACGGCCGTCGCCCTGATGGCGGCCGCCGCTCTCGCCGCGCCGTTCGTCACCGCGGCTCCCCCCGCCCCGGCGGCATTCGAGCTCGTCTGGATGCCGCTCGGCACGGTTCCGGCGATCCCCTTCGGTCTGCTGGTGGACGGCCTCTCCGCGTCCATGGCCGTCCTCGTCGCCCTGGTCGCGCTGCTGGTGCAGGTCTACTCGCTCGCCTACATGGCCGGCGAGCCGCCGTCCTCCCTCGGACGCTACTTCGCGTACCACGCGCTGTTCGCCTTCGCGATGCTCGGTCTCGTCCTCGCGCACAACCTGCTCCAGACGTACGTCTGCTGGGAGCTCGTCGGCCTCGGCTCGTATCTGCTGATCGGGTTCTGGTTCGACCGGCCCGCCGCCGGGCGCGCGGCGCTCAAGGCGTTCTGGACGACGCGCCTGGGGGACGTCGGGTTCGCGCTCGGGATCGTCGTGCTCTGGTCCGCCGCCGGCACGTTCACCTTCGCCGAGCTCTTCGCGAAGGCCTCCTCGGGAGCGATCGCGGGCGGGGCGCTCACGCTGGGGATGCTGGGGATCTACGCCGGAGCCATGGGGAAGAGCGCGCAGGCGCCCCTCCACGTCTGGCTCCCGGACGCGATGGAGGGGCCCACCCCGGTCTCCGCGCTGATCCATGCGGCGACGATGGTCGCCGCGGGCGTCTACCTGATGATCCGCGTCGCTCCGCTGCTCGCGCTCACCCCGGCGGTCGCCGAGGCGGTCTTCGTGATCGGCGTCGCGACCGCGCTCCTCGGCGCGTCGATGGCGCTCGTCGAGCGGGACTTGAAGCGCATCCTGGCCCACTCGACCGTGAGCCAGCTCGGCTTCATGATGGCGGCCGTCGGCTCGGGCGGCGCCGCGGCCGCCTACTTCCATCTCCTGACGCACGGGTTCTTCAAGGCGCTGTTGTTCCTGGCGGCGGGATCGCTGATCCACGCCTTCCACACGAACGACATCTTCTCCATGGGGCGGGCCGTGAGAGCGATGCCCGTGACCTCCGCCTGCTTCGCGGCGGGCGCGCTCGCCCTCGCCGGGATCCTCCCCGCCTCCGGGTTCTTCTCCAAGGACGAAGTGCTCGCGGCCGTTCTCGCTGGCGGGCACCCGGTCGGCTTCGCGATCCTGGTGGGCACCGCCGCGCTGACCGCGTTCTACATCGGGCGCGCCCTCCTGATCGCGCTCGTCGGCGCCGGGTCCGGCGCGTCCCGCGAGGCGCACGATCCGCCGCCGGCGATGACCGCTCCCATGCTGGTCCTCGCAGTCCCCGCCCTCGCGTTCGGGATCGCGGGTCCGACGGTCTCGCGGCTGGTCGCCGCCCCGGAGGAGCACGCCCCGGTCGTCGTCCCGATCCTGGGGACGCTCGCCGCGCTCGGCGGGGCGGCGGCCGCATGGGTCGCCTTCCGCCGGGGAGCGCTCGAGATCCGCGCGCGCGGACCGCTCGCCCCGCTGATCCGCGCGCTCGAGCGCCGCTGGTATCTGGACGCGCCCTTCGAGTGGGGGTACCGCGTGCTCCACGCGGGGGTGTTCCGGGGGATCGCCTGGCTCGACCGCTACGTGGTGGATGGCGCGGTCAACGCGCTCGCCTGGGGAACGTGGGGGGCCGCCGGACGGCTCCGTGCGATCCAGAACGGCCGGGTGCAGGACGCTCTCTACGCCGTCGCGGCGGGGCTCGTCCTGCTCGCCTGGCTCGCGTGGGGCGCATGACGCACATCCTGTCCGCGACGCTCCTCGGCCCGCTCCTCGCCGCGGCCGCGATCCTCGCCCTTCCGGCGCGCGCGGCGCGGGCGATCCGCTGGGTCTCGGTCGCGGGCGCCCTCGTCCCCCTCGCCGGGAGCCTCCTCCTCCTCGCGCGCTACGACCCGCGGGCGGGCGGGTTCCAGTTCCTCGAGACGGTGCCGCTGATCCCCGAGATCGGCCTCGCCTTCCGCCTCGGTGTGGACGGGATCGCCGTGCCGCTCGTGTTCCTGACCGCGATCATCCATCTGACCTCGCTGTTCGTCTCGTGGTCCCTCGCCGAGCGCGAGAAGGAGTTCTTCCTGTTCATCGCGCTCCTGGTCACGGGCGTCTACGGCGTGTTCGTCTCCCTCGACCTCTTCGTGTTCTTCCTGTTCTACGAGCTCGCCGTGCTGCCGATGTACGTGCTCATCGGCATCTGGGGATCGTCGATGGAGATCGAGGGACGCGGTCCGTTCGCCGCCCTATTCCCGAAGATCGGCGTCGGCAGGAAAGAGTACGGCGCGATGAAGCTGACGCTGTACCTGCTCGCGGGGTCGGCGTTCATCCTCGTCGGGATCTTCCTGCTCTGGGTCGAGGGGGGGCGCACGTTCGACTACGCGACGCTCGCGGCGGAGCGGCTCGGGGTCGGCGTCCAGCGCTCGGCGTTCCTCCTCTTCTACGTCGGCTTCGGCGTGCTCGCCGGCATCTGGCCGTTCCACACCTGGTCCCCCGACGGCCACGCGGCCGCGCCGGCGGCCGGATCGATGATGCACGCCGGGGTTCTGATGAAGCTCGGCGCCTACGGCGTGCTCCGCCTCGGGTTCGGCCTGCTGCCGGCGGCGGGGGCGGAGCTGGCGTGGCTCGTCGGCGGGATCGCGGTCGTCAACATCGTCTACGGCGCGCTCGCCGCCGGGCGGCAGACCGACATCAAGTACCTGATCGCCTATTCCTCGGTCTCGCACATGGGGATCGTGATGCTGGGGATGGCGGCGCTCAACGAGCCGGGGCTCTCCGGGTCCGTCTATCAGATGGTCGCCCACGGCGTGATGACCGCCCTGTTCTTCGCGCTCGTCAACCTCGTCTACGGGATCTCGCACGTGCGCGACATGACGGCGATGGGCGGGTACGCCGCGCGGATGCCGGGGATCGCGACCTTCTTCGTCCTGGCCGGGCTGTCGTCGCTCGGCCTTCCCGGGCTCGCCGGATTCACGGCCGAGCTGCTCGTCTTCCTCGGCGCCTGGACGTCGAGCCACGCGTGGTGGCTGATCCCCGCGCTGATCGGCGCGTTCGTCACCGCGCTCTACGTGCTGCGCGCGGTGAGGACGATCTTCCTCGGACCGCTCGAGCCCGCTCGCTCGTCCGGCTTGCGCGACGCGCGGGGGGCCGAGTGGGTCGGCTTCGCGATCCTGGGAGGAGCGCTGGTCCTGCTCGGCGTCTGGCCGAGACTCCTCCTGCGGCCGCTCAACGCCGGTGTCGGCGAGCTCCTCATGCGGCTCGGGGGCTGATCGATGGCGCTCGGTCCGGCATCGCTCGAGATCGCGACGCTCGCGCTCGCCTTCCTGGTGCTCGCCTGGGACCTGATCGAGCCGGCGCGCGAGTCGGCGGGACGTCGCGGCGGGCTCTATGCGCTCGCCGCGGCCGGGCTCGTTCTGATCCTGCTCGGCTCCGAGCGCGTCCCCCTGCCGGGGTCGCTGACCGACGCCTTCGTGCTCGACCCGTTCGCGCTCCTCGTGAAGCGGATCCTCCTCGCGACCGCGCTCCTCGCCGTCGCCGGCCTCCACGCGCATACGCGGGCGCGCGGGATCGCGTGGCGCTCCGGCGAGGCGCTCGTGCTCCTCCTGTTCGCGACCGTCGGCGGCATGGCCCTCGTCTCGGCGCGCGAGCTGCTCACCCTGTTCGTCGCCTTCGAGCTCCTCTCGCTCCCGCTGTACGTCCTCACCGCGCTCGAGAAGGAGCGCCGCACCGCGGCCGAGGGGGCGATCAAGATGTTCCTCTTCGGGAGCGTCTCGTCGGCCGTGCTCTTGCTCGGGATCGCGCTGCTCGCGGCGGGCACGGGGACCACGTTCTGGATGCGGGTCGCCGCCTGGCCGCACGACCCGATCGTGAGGCTCGGCGCGGCCCTGGTCGTCACCGGCTTCGGCTTCAAGCTCGCGGCCTTCCCCTTCTCCCTGTGGGCCCCGGACACGTACCAGTCCGCGCCGGCGCCGGTGGTCGCGTTCCTGTCGGTCGCGCCGAAGGCGGCCGCGGTCGCGGCGCTGTTCCGGCTCGTGTTCGAGATGTTCGGCCCCGCGGGGATCCCCGTGGGCTCATGGATCGCGGTGCTGGCGGGCGGGACGATGCTCGTCGGGAACCTCCTCGCGCTCCGTCAGCGGGACCTCAAGCGGCTCCTCGCGTACTCCGGGATCGCGCAGATCGGCTACGTCCTCGCGGCGCTCGCGGCGGGGACGAGGCTGGCCGCCGGGCTCTCCCTCTTCTATTTCGTCGCCTATCTCGCGGCGAACGCGGGCGCCTTCCTCGTCGTCGCGGCGATGGAGGCCGCGGGAGAGGAGCCGACGCTGCACGGCGCGCGCAACCTGGTCCGGCGCTCCCCCGTCCTCGCCTCGTCGATGCTCGTCTTCCTCCTGTCGCTCGGCGGGATCCCGTTCGCGCTCGGCTTCTGGGGGAAGATGTACGTCTTCCTCGCGGCGGCGGACGCGGGACTGTGGTGGCTCGTGACGATCGGCGCGCTGCTCGCGGTGGTCGCGCTCTTCTACTACCTGACGATCGCGCGCTGGATGTTCATCGTGCGGGACGAGGGACCGGCGCTCACGGTCCCCGCGCCGCTCGCAGCCGCGATCATCGCCTGCGCGATCGTCGCCGGAGCGGGGGGATTGATCCCGCAGCGGTTCGCCGAGCCCGCTCTCCGAGCCGTGGATGCGATGACGAATTCGTCATCCCGCTGACCGGCTGCTGTGACTTTTCCGCGGCGTTTCGCACCCGGGTGGCGGCAGCCCCGATCTTTGCGTACATCCACCTCGTCATGAGAAACCGGCTCCTGCGGTCGGCGGCTGCCGCGGCGGCGCTCGCGCTCGTGGCGATCCCCGCGCGCGCCGGCGACCCGCCGGCGGCCCCGCTCGCCCCGCGCGTCGCCCCCCCGGCGAGCCGCGGCTTCCTGCAGAGCTTCCTCGCGCCGCGCATGGCGGTCCTGATGCAGCGGGACGGCGCCGCGGCGGCGGACTACGCGAGCCCCGTGGCGAACCCCTGGACGCGCGACCGCGAGGTCGTGGACCGCGTCCAGCGCGACGCGGCCCGGGCGACGAAGAGCGCTCTGAAGCGGTACGCGGTGCAGACCTTCTCCCTCGACACCTGGTTCGTGCCGCTCTCCGGAGGGCGCGGAGGCGCGATCGTCGGACGCGGCGAGCAGACGAACGGGGCCGGGCTTCGATTCGGATTCTCCCATCGCGCGCCCCGGGCCGAGGTCTCGCTCCCGGTCGCCGCGGGGCGGATGGCGCTCAGCGCGGACACGCGCGGCCGTCTGGGCGCGACGTTCCGCACGACGGCCTCCGACCTGCGTGTCGGCGCGGCGGTCGATCCGTCCGAGCATCGCGCGACGTTCGACCTGACGCTGCGCTTCTAGATCTTCACCTTCTGGCGGTAGCTCCGCATCATCGTCAGCGCCCCGTTGAGCCGCTGGATCTTGCGGTTCTTCGCCTGGATCATCGGAAGGTCGTCCACCGCCGGCTGGTCCCCCCGGATCTCCCGGAGCGCGCGATCGATCTCGAAGGCGAGCTGGTCCATCTCCGGGCGGGTCAGCCCCTTGAACGATCTCTCGGTCACCACCTGGAACCCCTCGGCGATGTCCCTCGCGTAGCCGAACGCCGAGCCTCCCGGAATCGCCATCAGACCTCCGCCAGCGCGTCGATCACGAAGCCGATGTGCGCGTCGAGGTCCATCCCGAGCGCCTCGGCTCCCGACGTGATGTCCTCGCGCTTGACGCTCCGCGCGAAGGCCTTGTCCTTCATCCGCTTCCGGACCGACTCGACCTTGAGGTCCCGGATCGACTTCGAGGGGAGCACGAGCGCGCAGGCGGTGACGAACCCGCACAGCTCGTCCACCGCGAACAGGCACTTCTCGAGCGCCGTCTCGCGCGGCACTCCCGTGTGATCGCCGTGAGAGAGGATCGCGCGGCGGAACCAGTCCGGATAGCCGCGCTCCGCGAGGATCTCGCTCCCGCGGAACGGGTGGTCCTCGAGGCTCGGCCAGCGCTCGTAGTCGAAGTCGTGCAGCAGCCCGACCAGTCCGAACGCGTCCTCCTCCTCCCCCAGCCGGCGCGCGTGGGCGCGCATGGCCGCCTCGACGGCGTAGGCGTGCCGGCGCAGCCCGGCGCCCGTCGTGTGCTCGTGGAGGAGCCGCAACGCCTCGTCTCGCGTGGGGAGGTCGCTCATGGGTCGCGGCGCGCATTGTATCGTGCGCGCGCATGAGCCCGTCGCTCTCCCGCTGGAATCCGTGGCGCGGGCTTTCGGCGCTGCCGCGCGCGATCTGGATCCACTTCACCGCCACCCTCGTCAACCGGATGGGGACGATGGTGGTGCCGTTCCTCGTCCTCTACCTGACCCGCCACCTCGGCTTCAGCGCGGAGCACGCCGGCGCGACCCTGGGACTCTACGGCGTCACGGCGCTCTGCGCGTCGCCGTTCCTCGGGCGGCTGGCGGACCGCCTGGGGCACGTGCGGCTGATGAAGGCCTCGCTCCTCTCCGGGGGCCTCGTGATGCTCGGGTATCCCCTCGTCCACTCCCCCGCGGGGGTCGTGCTCGCGACGATCGCCCTCGCCGCGGCGACGGAGGCGTTCCGTCCCGCGAGCCTCTCGGTCCTCACCGATCTCGCCCCCCCGGAGCAGCGCCGCGCGGCCTTCGCGGTCAACCGCCTGGCGATCAATCTCGGGATGAGCATCGGCCCGGCGGTCGGCGGGTATCTCGCGGAGGTCAGCTTCCCGTCGATCTTCCGCGTGGACGGTGCGACCTCGCTGGCCGCGTTCGCGGTTCTGGCGCTCACGGGGTTCGCGGTGACGGAGCATGCGGGGCCCGCGTCGTCCGGTGCGGCGGGCGGCCCGGGCTCGCGTCCCGGGTACCGGGATGGACAGTTGATCTTCTTCCTCGCCGCCTGCGTCCCCCTGGCGGCGGTGTTCTTCCAGCACGAGGGGGCGCTCCCGCTCGACGTCGTTCGCGACCTGAGGCTTCCGCCATCGGCCTTCGGCTGGATGTTCACGATCAACACGATGCTCATCGTCCTCTTCGAGATCCGGCTCAACTTCGCCACCTCGCACTGGCCGCACCGGCGGAGCCTGTTCGCGGGGGGGATGTTCATCGCGGCCGGCTTCGGTGCGATGGCGTTCTGCACGACTCCGCTCGCCATCGCCGGGACGGTTGTCGTCTGGACGATCGGCGAGATGATCCTCCTCCCCAGCATGTCCAACTTCGTGGCGGAGCTCGCCCCGGCGGACCGTCGCGGGGAGTACATGGGGCTGTACTCGATGTCGTGGGCGATCGCCTTCGCGATCGGGCCGTGGCTCGGGACGCTCGTCCTCGAGCGATGCGGTCGGGTGGCGCTCTGGACCGGGGCGTTCGCCGCGGCGGCGGGGGCGGCGATCGCCCTCTCGCGGGTGCGCCCCCCGGGGGCGTCGCGGACGTGATAGCGTCCTTCGCGGTATCCCGATGAATCTCGTCCACCCCGACATCGACACGTACCTCGCCCGCCTCGCCGCGCACGACGACCCGGTGCTCGCCGAGATGGAGCGCCTGGGAGCCGAGCGGAGCTTCCCGATCGTCGGCCCGCAGGTCGGGCGGCTGCTCGAGGTCCTCGCGCGTTCGTGCGCGGCGTCGCGCGTGCTCGAGCTCGGCTCGGGGTTCGGCTACAGCGCGGCCTGGTTCCTCCGGGCCGTCGGGCCGGCGGGAACGGTCCTGCTCACGGAAGGATCCCCCGAGAGGGCCGCGGAGGCGCAGGCGTTCTTGACGCGGCTCGGGTTCGCCGGCCGGTTCCACGTCGAGGTCGGGGACGGGCTCGCGATCGCGGAGTCGCTGGTCCCGCCCTTCGACGTCGTCTTCTGCGACATCGACAAGCAGCACTACCCGAAGGCGCTCCCCGTCGCGCGCCGGCTGCTCCGGGTCGGCGGGTTGTTCATCACGGACAACATGCTCTGGCAGGGGAAGGTGCTTGAGCCGGGGTCCGCCGATGCGGCGACGCGGGGGGTGCTCGAGCTCACGCGCGAGCTCCGCCGGGCCGAGGACTTCGTCATGACGCTCGTGCCCTTGCGCGACGGGCTCACCGTCGCCTCACGGGTGAGCTGAGGATCCGGACCGCTCCGCGAGGCGGAGGTTCTCCCGCGTCTCCTCGTCCGTCGGGTCCAGACGGAGGGCCTCGCGGTACTCGGCGATCGCTTCCACACGCTTGCCGGAGAGCAGAAGAGCGTTGCCGAGGTTCGTCCGGACGGACGCGGGGTCCTCGGGACCGGCGGCGAGAGCCGCCCGGAACGTGTCGATCGCGTCCGGGAGGCGCCCCTGCCTCGCGAGGACGATCCCGTAGTTGCTCAGCGTCTCGGGATCGGACGGGATCCGCCGCAGGACGTCGAGGTAGTGATCGGCCGCCTCGTCGAGGCGCCCGCGGCGCGCGAGGAGCCCGGCGATCCGGTTGTGGGCGGGGCGTGAGCCGGGGTCGAGCTTCAGCGCCTCTTCGTAGTGACCGAGCGCTTCGTCGTCGCGGCCCGCCCCCTCCAGCGCGGCGCCCAGGTTGACGTGCGCCGTGGCGCTCCCCCCGGCGGCCGCGAGCGCGTGCGCGAAGAGCGTCGCCGAGTCGCGCCAGACCCGCGCCTGGACGCCGGTCGCGACCGCGAGCGCCGCCACGACGGCCGCGGCGGGGATCGAGAGCCGCCGGCGCATCCGCGCGGGGACGCTCCACGCGATCATGACGAAGACGCCGATCAGCGGGACGTAGGTGTAACGGTCGGCCCTCGCCTGCACGCCGACCTGCACGAGCCCGATCACCGGGACGAGCGTCCCGAGGAACCACAGCCATCCGACGGCGAGCCACGGACGCGTGGACCGCAGGCGGAGCGCGATCGCGGAGATCGCGGCGAGGACCGCGGCCGCGATCCCCCATCGCCACCACGGGATCGCGGACGGGTACGGGTAGATCGCCGCGAGGCCGCTCGGCCAGACGGTCGCGCCCAGATACGCGAGGTAGGACCACAGGGCGTTGCCGATGCGCTCCGGGAGCGGGATCCTCGTCCACGACGCGACCGCCCCTCCGGCCCGCTGGACGGCGAGCGTGACCGCGCACGACGCCGCGCCGAGGACGAACAGGGGGATCTTCTCCGCGACGAGGCGCCGCCAGCCCGCGTCCGTGCGGCGGAGCGGCCAGACGTCGAGGAGGAGGAGCGCGAACGGGAGGGTGACCGGCATCGGCTTCGCCAGGAGGCCCGCCGCCATCAGCGCGGCCACGACCGCCATCCGGCGGGCCGACGGCGCGCGGGAATAGGTCACGTAGGCCCAGGCCGCGAGGAGCCAGAAGAGCGCGGCCAGGACGTCCTTCCGCTCGGCGATCCACGCCACCGACTCCACGTGGAGCGGATGAGCCGCGAAGAGCGCCGCGACCAGAGCGGACGGCCAAACCTCGGCGGTCATCCGCTCGAGCAGGAGGAACAGCAGGATCGCGTTCGCCGCGTGGAGGAGCAGGCTCGACAGGTGATGGCCCAGCGGGCGCGCTCCGTAGGCGCTCCAGTCGAGGGTGTGCGCGATCCACGTCAGCGGATGCCAGTTGGCCGCTCGCGTCGTCGTGAACGCCCAGCGGACCGCCTCGGCGTCGAGGCCGTGCTTGACGTGCGGGTTGGCGGTGACGTAGACGTCGTCGTCGTAGTTCGTCAGCCCGTTGCGCAGCGACGGCGCGTACGCCGCGAGCGTGAGGGCGAGGAGGGCCCCGCAGACCGCCGCGCGCCGTCCTCGACTCACCCGCGAAGGATACGCCCGGAGGCTGAAGTCGCCCTTTGGGGGCGGTTAGAATGCCGAACGTGGATCGTCCTTTCGTCTCGATCAACATGGCCTCGACCGCGGACGGGAAGATCACGTCGTTCCGTCGCGAGGAGCCGAAGTTCACCTCGCGCCGCGACAAGAAGACGATGGACCGGCTGCGGGCCGAATCGGACGCGGTCCTCGTCGGCGCGGGGACGCTCAGGGCCGACGACCCGCCGCTGCAGGTGCGCGACGCGGAGATGAAGGCGTACCGGCAGTCGCTCGGGAAGCCGCCCGGTCTCGTCAACATCCTCGTCACGCGGAGCGCGTCGGTCGATCCGGGCTCCCGCTTCTTCCGCGACGAGCGCGCGGCCGACCACATCGTCGCGACGGTCGAGGACGCCCCGGCGGAGAACGTGGCGCGGCTCGCGGACGTGGCGCGGGTCTGGACGGTCGGGCGCGGGTCGGTCGACCTGCCCGAGCTGCTCCGGAGGCTCAAGGGGGAAGGGATCGCGCGGCTGCTGGTGGAGGGGGGCGGCGATCTCAACTGGGGGTTCGTGCGGGCCGACCTCGTGGACGAGGTCTACGTCACGATCGCCCCCGCGCTCCTCGGCGGACGCGAGGCCCCCACGCTCTGCGAGGGGGACGGGTTCACGATGGCGGAGCGCAAGCGGCTGACGCTCGTCTCCGCGGACGTGATCGACGGCGAGATCTTCTGCCGGTACGCGATGATCCGGTGATCGACGCCGCCGGCGTCGCCGACGCGCTCGAGGAGATCGGATTGCTGCTCGAGCTCGCCGGCGAGAACCCCTTCAAGACGCGTGCGTACGCGAACGCCGCCCGGATCGTCCGCGGCTTGGACGCAAGGCTCGAGGACCTCGTCGCGAGCGGCGAGCTGGGTGCCGTCAAGGGGATCGGCCGCGCGCTCGCGGGGAAGATCGCGACCTTGGTCGCGACCGGAGAGCTGCCCTACCGCGAGGAGCTGAGGCGGCGGTTCCCGCCGGGGATTCTCGAGTGGCTCCACGTCCCGGGGCTGGGCCCCAAGAAGGCCCGCGTCATCCACCTCGCGCTCGGCATCGCGACGCTGGACGAGCTCGAGGCGGCGGCGGCCGGCGGGCGTCTTCGCGGGCTCGAGGGGCTCGGGGTCGCCAGCGAGAAGAAGATCCTCGAAGGGATCGCGCGCGTCCGGAGTCACGCCGGGCGCTATCTCCGGCCGGTCGCGCTCGGCGCCGCACGCCGGCTGCTCGCCTCCCTGCTGAGCCTCCCCGGCGTACGGGGCGAGGTCGCGGGCTCGGTGCGGCGGGGCACCGAGACGTCGAGGGACATCGATCTCGTGACCACCTCGGCCGATCCCGAGGCGGTGATGGAGGCGTTCGTCGCCGGCCCCGACGTCGTCGAGGTCGTGGGGCGCGGCCCGACGAAGTGCAGCGTGCGGCTCGGGGCGGGGCCGAACGCCGATCTGCGCGTCGTCCCCGCGGAATCCTATCCGTTCGCGCTCCTGTATTTCACGGGAAGCAAGGCCCACAACGTCGCGCTGAGGGGACGCGCGCAGCGGATGGGGCTGCGCCTCAACGAGTACGCGCTCACCCGGGAGAGCGACGGGAGCCCGATCCCCTGCGAGGACGAGGCGGCGATCTATCGTGCGCTGGGACTGTCGTTCGTTCCCCCGGAGCTGCGGGAGGACCAGGGAGAGATCGAGGCCGCCGAGCGGGGGGCGCTCCCGACCCTCGTCGCGCGGGAGGACCTCCGCGGGATCCTCCACTGCCACTCCGACTGGTCGGACGGCCGTAGCTCGATCGAGGAGATGGCGGAGACGGCCCGCGGGATGGGGATGGAGTACCTCGGGCTCTCCGATCATTCCCGCTCCGCCGCCTACGCGGGCGGGATGTCGCTCTCGCGCGTGTGCGAGCAGCACCGCGCGATCGATGCGCTGAACGCCTGCTACGGCCCCGGCTTCCGCGTCCTGAAGGGGATCGAGGTGGACATCCTCGCCGACGGCGCCCTCGACTACCCCGACGACGTGCTCGCCTCGTTCGACCTCGTGGTCGCCTCCGTCCACAGCCGGTTCAACCTGAGCGCGGAGGAGCAGACCGCGCGCATGATCCGCGCCGTCGAGAACCCGTACGTGGACATCGTCGGCCATCCGACCGGACGGCTGCTGCTCCGGCGCGACCCGTACCCCCTCGATCTCTTCCGCGTCATCGACGCGGCCGCGCGGCGAGGGGTCGCGATCGAGATCAACGCGCACCCGCAGAGGCTCGATCTCGACGCGGCGGGGCTGCGCCACGGGCTTCCGCTCGGACTGATCACCAGCATCGACCCGGACGCGCACGAGCCCGCCGGGCTCCACGACGTCGCGTACGGGATCGACACCGCCCGTCGCGGCGGGTGCACGGCGGCCCACGTGCTCAACACGCGCACGCTGCACGAGCTGCTGGCGTGGCTCGCCCGCCGCAGGGCGAGCGCCGGCGTATGAGCCTCGCCGACACGAAGGCGCGGGCGAAACGGCTGGTGTCGCGCCTCAAGCGGCTCTACCCGGACGCGCACTGCGAGCTCGACCACCGGAGCGCGCTCGAGCTCGCGGTCGCGACCATTCTCTCGGCGCAGTGCACCGACCAGCGGGTCAACCTCGTGACCCCGGCCCTGTTCGCGCGCTATCGCACGGCGCGCGCCTACGCGGAAGCCAACCCCTCCGAGCTGGAAGAGCTGATCCGCTCGACGGGATTCTTCCGGAACAAGGCGCGGTCCCTCATCGGCCTCGGACGCGCGCTCGTGGAGCGGCACGCGGGGGAGGTCCCCGGAACGATGGAGGAGCTCGTGCAGCTCCCCGGCATCGGGAGGAAGACCGCGAACGTCCTGCTCGGAACCTGGTTCCATCGCCCCGCGATCCCGGTGGACACGCACGTCGCCCGCCTCTCGGCGCGCCTTTCGCTCGCATCCTCGAGCGATCCGGTCAAGATCGAGCTCGCCCTTCAGAAGGTGCTCGCCGAGCGCGACTGGAGCTTCGCGTCCACGGCGCTGATCTGGCACGGACGGCGCGTCTGCTTCGCGCGAAGCCCCCGCTGCGACGCGTGCGCCCTCCTCGCCGATTGCCCGTTCGGCCGGCGCGTCCGCCGCACGGGCGCTCCCGCGCGCCGTTCGCTATAGTGCCACCCGGCCTGTCGCGAATCGGAGGGGAGCGTCCGTTGCGGTTGGGGGATCGTTTCAAAGCCATCGAGGCCGAGGCGCTCTACGAGAAGCTCGCGATGGGCGAGCCGCTGTGCGTGCTCGACGTGCGGACCGAGAGCGAGTACGCCGAAGGGCACATCCCCGGCTCGATCCTGGTCCCGCTCCACGAGCTTCCCGCGCGGATGGGCGAGCTTCCAGTGGGCGGGACGCCGATCGCCATCGTCGCGGAGCAGGGACACCGGAGCAGCTCCGCCTGCAGCCTCCTCGCGGAGCACGGCTACGCCGAGCTGTTCAACCTGGTCGGCGGCCTGCACCGCTGGCCGGGGCCGCTCGCCGCAGGGATCAACGGGCAGCACTATCCGCAGCAGCTGATCGCGCCGACTCCCTGGCTCGTGGCCAATTTCCATCACCTCCCGAAGGGGCTCGCCCTCGACGTCGCGATGGGGAACGGCCGGAACGCGATCTACCTCGCGACGCGCGGCTTCGACGTGGACGGCGTGGACGTCGATCCGCTGGTCGTGGCGCACGCGCGGGCGACGGCGCGCCGGCTCCACGCCCCGATCCGCGCGGTCGTCGGGAACGTCGAGGACGGCACCTACATCATCCCGATGGAGACCTACGACGCGATCGTGGTCTTCAACTTCCTCCACCGGCCGCTGTTCCGCGACATCAAGGACGGGCTGAGGCCGGGCGGGGTCGTCGTCTTCCAGACCTATCTCGAGGAGCAGATCCGCTTCGGCAAGCCGACGAACCCGGCTCACCTGCTGAAGGCGGGGGAGCTCGCGGCGGTGTTCGCGGACTTCGAGATCCTCCGCCACCACGAGCGCGTCGACGCCGCCGTTCCCGGCGGCCCGCCGTGCGCTCTCGCGGGCATCGTCGCCCGGAAGCCGGAGTAGTCGCCGAGCCGTCACGCGGTACCATGCTGTCATGGCGGAGAGTCGCGTCCTCCCTGTCTTCCCGCTCCCCGACGTGGTGTTCTTCCCCAAGACCGTCCTACCGCTCCACGTCTTCGAGATGCGCTATCGCTCGATGGTGCGCGACGCCCTCGCCGCGGACCGGACCATCGCGGTTGCCCTGCTCCAGCCCGGATGGGAGCGCGACTACGCCCACGCGCCCGCCTACTTCCCGGTCGCCACGGCCGGCAGGATGGACGACGTGGAGACGACCGCGGACGGCCGCTTCTACTTCCGGCTCTCCGGGCTGTGCCGCGTCAGGCTGGGAGAGGTCGTCCGGGACTCACCCTACCGGCTCGTCCGTGCGAGCGAGATCCCGGAGAGGACCGTCGACGACGCCGACGCGGGGATCCACCACGCCAAGCTGGATCTGATCGCCTCCCAGGTCTGCCTGGTTCGCGAGCTGACCGGCCGCGAGCATCCCGCGATCGTCCTCGACGAGGGGATCTCGTTCGAGGCGGCGGTGAACGGCGCGTGCGCAGGGCTTCCGACCGAGCCCGCCGCCCGTCAGGCGCTGCTCGAGCTGGACGATCTGCTCGAGCGCCAGCGGCGCGCGGCCGCGATCCTGGACGAGATCCTGGGGCGGGTCCTCCGGCTGAAGGCGATGCGGTCCCGCGACGAGGGAGAGAGCGGACCCAACTAGACCGGCTGGATCGCGACCGGGCGGCGGATCAGACGCCAGATCAGCCAGACCGCCCCGGCCAGCACGACCAGCGGAAGCAGCGGGATCAGGAGCGCCAGGACGAGCGCGACCGCTCCGATCCCGAGCGCCGCGAGCCCCACCGCCAGCCGGACCGCGAGCCCCGCGAGCTTCAAGGGGAGGAGCGCGAGCGCGATGGCGAGGCGGACGGCGAGCACGACGAGAACCAGGGGGACGACCAGGAGCAGCGCGAGGAACGCGACCAGCGTCAGCAGAGCGATCATGGAGCCCTCCACGGTCAGTGTACGCGGGACCCCTCGCCGGGTTCCGGCCCGTTGCGGTAACCTGCCGCCCTTCGGAGCGCCGCGTGCACGTCGAGATCCGACCGAGGCCAGCCGCGACCCCGGCCCACGCCCGGGCTCGGCGGCTCACGTGGGTCCTGGCGCTGACCGTGGCCTACATGCTCGCGGAGGTCGCCGGGGGGGTGGCCTCGAACAGCCTGGCGCTCCTCGCCGACGCCGGCCACATGGCGACCGACGCGCTCGCGCTGTCGCTGGCGGCGTTCGCCGGATGGGTCGCCCGCCGTCCTCCCGACGCCGGCCGGACCTTCGGCTACCAGCGCGCGGAGATCCTGGCGGCGCTCGCCAACGGTGCGATCCTCGTCCTGGTCTGCGGGTTCATCTTCTGGGAGGCGTTCCGGCGCTTCGGCGCTCCGCCGGAGGTCCGCACGGGGCTGATGGCCGCCGTCGCCGCGGGCGGGCTCGCGGTCAACGGGGTCGCGGCGTGGATGCTCCACGAGCACGTCCACGAGCTCAACGCGAGGGCGGCGTTCCTCCACGTCCTCGGGGACCTGCTCGGCTCGATCGGCACCCTGCTCGCCGCCGGCGCGATCGTGGCGTTCGGCTGGCGCTGGGCCGACCCCCTCGCGAGCGTCCTGATCGGGCTCGTCATCGTGTACAGCTCGATCCGGCTCGTCCTCGCGTCGATCCACGTGCTGATGGAAGGCGCGCCGGCGCACCTGGACGGAGAGGACATCCGCCGGTCGCTCCTCGCGCTGCGCGGCGTCGTGGGGGTCCACGACCTTCACCTGTGGTCGCTGGGAGGGCGCGCGCCGCTCCTCACCGCCCACCTGGTCATCGACCACTCCGCGCGGGCGCACGACGTGCTGCGCGCGGCCACGCACGAGCTCGCGACCCGCTACGGGGTCGGCCACGTCACGATCCAGATCGAGCCCCCCGACTTCAACATCGTCGGCATCGGGGGGGCCGCCGTTGACGCGAGCAAGACCTCGCCGTAGAAGGATGGCCCGTGTCCGCCCGCGCGCTCCCGGTGTTCCTCGTCCTCGCGATCGCGGCGGCGTCCCCACGCGCCGCGGCCGCACCGAGCCCCGAGCCGGACGCCAAGATCACCCCATGGCTCGCCGCGCGCCTCGCCTCCGGTGACGACGCGCCGTTCCTCGTCCTCTTCGACGACCCCGCGCGCCTGGACGCGGCGCTGGCCCCGGCACGGGGGGAGCGCGATCCGCGGCGCGCCGTCTACGACATCCTTCGCTCTCGCGCGCGATCGCTTCAGGCGCGCGTCCGCGCCGAGCTCACGGCCGCGGGGATCCCGTACCGGCGGCTCTACATCGTCAACGGCCTCGCGCTCCGCGGTCCGCTCGCGCTGGTCCACCGGCTGGCGGCGCACGAGGAGGTCGTGCGGATCGTCGGCGACCCGGTCGTCCGGGGCCTCTCGTCCGATCTCCTCGCCCCGGTGCCGCTCGCGCCGGCGGCGGGGCCCGAGTGGGGCGTCCTCCAGATCAACGCGGACGACGTCTGGAGCCTCGACGGGAAGCGAGGCGAGGGGATCGTCGTCGCCTCCGCGGACACCGGGGTGGAGTGGACCCATCCCGCGATCAAGTCGAAATACAGAGGATGGGACGGAATCTCCGCGAGCCACGATTTCAACTGGTTCGACGCGATCGCGGACACGGCCGCCCCGCTCGACGACCATAACCACGGCACGCACACGACCGGAACGATGGTCGGGGACGACGGCGCCGGGAACCAGATCGGCGTCGCCCCCGGCGCGAGGTGGATCGCCTGCCGCAACATGAACCTCGGGAACGGGCAGCCCTCGACCTACATCGCGTGCAATCAGTTCTTTCTCGCGCCGTACCCGCACGGCGGCGACCCCGAGCGCGACGGAGATCCCTCGAAGGCTCCGGACATCGTCAACAACTCGTGGGGATGCCCGCCCTCGGAGGGGTGCGATCCCGACACGCTGACCGCGAGCTTCGCGGCGCTGCGCGCGGCCGGGATCCTCGGCGTCGCCGCCGCCGGCAACAGCGGCCCCGGCTGCGGCTCCGTCACCGATCCGCCGGGGATCTACGGTGAGGCGTTCGTCTCGGGAGCGAGCGACAGCGGCAATGTGCTGGCGTCGTTCTCCTCGCGGGGCCCGGTGACCGTCGACGGCAGCAATCGCCTCCGCCCCGATCTCGCCGCGCCTGGCGTGAGCGTGCGCTCGGCGATCCGCGGGGGGAGCTATGCGAGCTTCAGCGGGACGAGCATGGCGAGCCCGCACACCGCGGGGGCCGCGGCGCTGCTGTGGTCGGCAAAGCCCCAGGTCCGCGGGCTGATCGGGATCACGCGCTGCCTCCTCAGCCAGGCCTCGCGGCCGGTGCTCCATCAGGTGACGCCGCAGTCCTGCGGGGGCACGACCGCGGCCAACCGGCCGAACAACCTCTGGGGATACGGACTCCTGGACGCGTACGGGGCGATCCACCTGGGTCCCGATCCCGACGGGGACGGGATCGCGTCGGCGTGCGACTGCGCCGCGGCCGACGGAGGCTCCTACGCGATCCCCCCCGAGGTGGAGGGGCTGGGCTTCATCGACGCGACCACGCTCTCGTGGGCGGATCTGGCGCGCGAGGCCGGCGCCGGCACCGTGTACGACGCGATCCGCGGCGACCTCGCGGCCCTCCGCGCCGCCGGCTCGATCGCCGGGGCGGGCTGCCTCGGGACGGGAGGGACCGACACCTCACGCCTGGACCCGCAGCTCCCGGCCGCGGACGCCGCCTACTACTACCTCGTCCAGGCGCGGAACGGCTGCGGGAGCGGCTCGTTTGGATCGGCGTCGGACGGGAGCGCGCGCACGCACCCCGCCTGCCCCTGAGCGCCGCTACAGATCGAACCGGACGCCCTGGGCCAGAGGCAGGTCGCGTCCCCAGTTGATCGTGTTGGTCTGGCGGCGCATGTAAGCCTTCCAGCTGTCGGACCCCGACTCGCGGCCGCCGCCGGTCTCCTTCTCGCCGCCGAACGCCCCGCCGATCTCGGCCCCCGAGGTCCCGATGTTGACGTTGGCGATGCCGCAGTCGCTCCCGACGTGCGAGAGGAACTCCTCCGCCGAGCGGACGCTGTCGGTGAAGATCGACGACGAGAGCCCTTGCGGGACCTCGTTCTGGATCGCGATCGCCTCGCGGAGATCGTCCACCTCGTAGACGTAGAGGATCGGCGCGAAGGTCTCGTCCTTGGGCGTCTCCATTCCCGCGCGGACGCGGACGAGCGTGGGCTCGACGAAGTGCCCCGGCCGGTCCACGCGGCCGCCCCCGTGGATCACCTCGCCCCCCTCGCGCCGCACACGGTCGAGCGCGGCCGCCATGTCGCTCACCGCTCCCGCGTCGATCAGCGGCCCCATCAGCGTCGTGGGATCGAGCGGATCGCCGATGCGCACGTGGGCGTACGCGGCGGAGAGGCGCTCGACGAATCCGGCCGCGATGCCGCGCTGGAGGATCAGGCGCCGCGTCGTCGTGCACCTCTGCCCCGCGGTCCCCACCGCCCCGAACAGGACGGCGCGCAGCGCCAGGTCGAGGTCCGCATCGTCGAGGACGATGATCGCGTTGTTCCCGCCGAGCTCGAGGAGAGTGCGTCCGAGCCTCTCCCCCACGACCACCGCGATGCGCCGCCCCATCCTGCAGGAGCCGGTCGCCGAGACGAGCGGAAGCCGCCGGTCGGCGAGCATCCGCTCCCCGACGTCCGCGCCGCGGCCGATCACGAGGTTGAACACGCCGCGGCAATCGTTCCTCTCCATCACGCGGTGCGCGATGTTCTGGACGGCGATCGCGGTGAGCGGCGTCTTGGAGGAGGGCTTCCAGACCATCGTGTCCCCGCACACCGCCGCGATGGCGGCGTTCCACGCCCAGACGGCGACGGGGAAGTTGAAGGCGGTGACGATCCCGATCGGCCCGAGCGGATGCCACTGCTCGTACATCCGGTGCCGCGGCCGCTCCGAGTGCATGGAGAGGCCGTAGAGCTGACGCGAGAGACCGACCGCGAAGTCGCAGATGTCGATCATCTCCTGCACCTCGCCCCGCCCCTCCGAGAGGATCTTCCCGGTCTCGAGGGAGACGAGGCGCGAAAGCTCCTCCTTCCGCGCCCGCAGCTCCTCGCCGAGCTGGCGGACGACCTCCCCGCGCTTGGGCGCCGGGACCATCCTCCAGGTCGCGAACGCGGCCTCCGCCGCGGCGACGACGGCTTCGTAGTCGTCGGCGGTCGCCTGCGCCACCCGCCCGAGCGGCGCCCCGGTCGCGGGGTTCTCCGAGACGAGGGCGGGCCCCTGGGTGGGCCGCCACGTGCCGGACGAGGCGCCCGAGCTGGACGCGGCGACGGAGAGCGCGGCGAGCGTGTCGGCGACCGCGGTGGGCGTCATGGGGACCTCCGATTCATGGGCGAGGAGCGGGCATCGTAGCAGGCGGAAGCGTGAACCGCGGGGAGTCGGGCGTGAAGCGTTCGCGTGCCGACGCGGCCAGCGAGAGGCGCCCCGAGAGGCTCGCGGAGGCGATCATCGCGAGCCTCCCGCCCTCGCGGACGATCAGCACCGCCTCGGCGCCCGGGTACCGGCGCAGGATCTCCGCCGCCCCCCGCGACCCGGCGACAAACAGCGCCGTGCTCAGGAGGTCGCTCGTCGTCCCCGCTGGATGCACCGCCGTGGCCTGGAGGACGTCGGTCGCGGCGGGGCGACCCGTTCGTGCGTCCATCAGGTGGCCGTACCGGATCCCGTCGCTCTCGAACCGGTTCTCCGCATCGGACGACGTGGCGACACCCCGATCCCCCGGAAGCCGGATCGTCGCCAGCGTCCCGCGCTCGGCGTCTTCGGGATCCGCGAGCCCGATCGCGGCGCCGCGCCCGTCGAGCGCCATCATCCCCCCGCCCAGGTCGAGCGTGATCGCGCGCAACCCGGTCCCCCGCTCTCCGCGGAGCCGGGCGGCCGCCAGGTCGAGCGCGCATCCCTTCGCGATGCCGCCCAGATCGAGCTCCATGCCCGCGTCCTCGAACCGGATCGCGCGGGCGTCGCGGTCGTGGACCACGCGCGCGCTCCCCACGTGGGCCAGCGCCCGCTCGATCTCCTCGTCGGTCGGGACGCGCGGGCGGCGCGGGCGGAACCCCCAGAGCGTCATCAGCGGGCCGACCGTGGGATCGAACGCCCCTCCGGTCGCCTCGGCCGCATCGAGCGCCGCGGCGAGGCACGCGGCGAGCTCGGCGTCGTCCACCCGCGCCGTCCCCGACCGGGCCTCGCGGTTGACCCGCGCCAGCTCGCTCGTCTCCGACCAGTTGCTCATCGACGCGTTCACCTCGTCGAAGGCGGCGCGCGCGATCGCGATCGCCCGCTCGCGCGCATCGGCAGGCCCCCCCGAAACCGCCACGCGGGCGTAGGTCCCCATCACCGGCCACGAGCGCTCCGTGCGTCCGATCGCGCACGCAGAAGCGCACGCGGCGGCCAGCGTCGCCGCGACTGCGCGCCTCATTGCCCGGCGTCCCTCCGAAACGTAGGATACCGGGCGGAATGAACGGGTTCGGGCAGAACTCCGGATACGTGGACGAGCTGTACGCGCGCTACCTCGCCGATCCGAGCTCGGTCAGCGAGGCCTGGCGCGACTTCTTCGCCGACTACAAGCCCGCGGCAGGCGCGGCCGCAGCCGAGGCCGAGGACGGCGTCCCGCTGACCGGCGCGAAGGCGCGCCTGGTCGCCAACATGGAGGACTCGCTCTCCGTTCCGACCGCGACCTCGGTCCGCACGATCGCGGTCAAGTTCCTCGAGGAGAACCGCAGGGTCGTCAACCATCACCAGGGAGCGCGGTTCGGCGCCAAGGTGTCGTTCACCCACCTGGTCGCCTGGGCGCTCGTCCGCGCGGTCGAGAAGCACCCCGCGATGAACGCCGGCTTCTCCGAGATCGACGGCGTGCCGCACGTCCTCGATCGCGACGCGATCGCGCTCGGGGTGGCCGTCGATGCGGAGCGGCGCGGGGAGCGGGTGCTGCTCGTCCCCAACGTCAAGAACGCGCAGGGGCTCGACTTCCCGAGCTTCGTCGCGGCCTACGACGACGTGGTCGCGCGCGCCCGGGCCGGCTCGGCGCGCGTAGAGGACTTCGCGGGGACCACGATCACGCTGACGAACCCCGGGACGCTCGGCACGACGCTCTCGGTCCCGAGGCTGATGGCCGGGCAAGGGGCGATCGTCGGCTGCGGAGCGATCGGCTATCCGCCCCAGTACGCCGGGATGAGCGAGGAGACGATCTCGAACCTCGGACTGTCGAAGGTCCTGACGCTGACCTGCACCTACGATCACCGGATCATCCAGGGAGCGGAGTCGGGCTCGTTCCTCGCGACGATCGAGAAGCTGCTGCTCGGCGAGGACCGGTTCTATCACCGGATCTTCGAGGAGATGTCGATCCCGCAGGAGCCGGTGACCCTCGGCGACGGCCGGACCGCCGCCGCGGGGCGCGCCGGAGGAGCCGAGGCGGTCGAGCGGCAGGCCGGGGTCATCCAGCTCGTCCGTGCGTTCCGGGTGCGGGGGCATCTCTCCGCGCATCTCGACCCGCTCGGCTCTCCCCCGCTGCACCAGGAGGAGCTCGACCTCTCGTTCTACGGGCTGTCCGTCTGGGACCTGGATCGGCGCTTCGCGGTGGGGACGCTCGCGGGGAGCCGCGAGACCCGTCCGCTGCGCGAGGTCCTCGACGTCCTCCGCGATACCTACTGCCGCTACGTCGGCGTCGAGTTCATGCACATCCAGGAGCTTCCGATCCGGCGATGGCTCGAGCAGCGCATGGAATCGACGCGGAACGCGGCCCCGCTCTCCCCCGAAGAGCAGGGGCGGATCCTCTCGAAGCTCAACGACGCCGAGGCGTTCGAGAAGTTCCTCCACACGACCTACGTGGGGCAGAAGCGGTTCTCCCTCGAGGGGGCCGAGACCCTCGTTCCGATGCTGGACGACCTGCTCTCCCACGCCGCCGACGCCGGCGTCGAGGAAGCGGTGATCGGCATGGCGCACCGCGGCCGGCTCAACATCCTCTCCAACGTCGTCGGCAAGTCGTACGCCGCGATCTTCCGGGAGTTCGAAGGGGAGCTCGATCCCTCGAGCGCCCACGGGTCCGGCGACGTCAAGTACCACGTCGGCGCGGGCGGCGCGCACACGGCCCCGTCGGGCGCGGCGGTCGCGGTGACGCTCGCCTCGAACCCGAGCCATCTGGAGGCCGTGGACCCGGTCGTCGAAGGGATGGTGCGTGCGCGGCAGGACCGGCTCGGCGACGCGGCTCACGAGCGCGTGCTTCCGATCCTGCTCCACGGCGACGCCGCGTTCGCCGGCCAGGGGGTCGTCGCGGAGACGCTGAACCTCTCGCTGCTGCGCGGGTACAGGACGGGGGGGACGGTCCACATCGTCGTCAACAACCAGATCGGCTTCACCACCGCGCCGCAGGACGCCCGGTCGTCTCCGTACGCCACCGACGTGGCGCGCACGGTGCAGGCGCCGATCTTCCACGTCAACGGGGACCAGCCGGAAGCGGCGGTGCGCGTGATGCGCCTCGCGCTCGCGTTCCGCAACGCGTGGAAGCGGGACGTCGTGGTGGATCTGGTCTGCTACCGCCGGTGGGGCCACAACGAGGGGGACGATCCCTCGTACACGAACCCGCTCCTTTACGCGAAGATCGAGGCCCAGCGCTCCGTACGGAAGCTGTACACGGAGGAGCTGCTGCGCCGCGGCGACCTGACGCCCGAGGCGGCCGAGCGCGCGCTCACCGAGTACCGGGCCCGGCTGACGTCGGCGTTCGAGGAGGTGCGGCGCATGCGCGCCGACGCGGAGGGCGTTCCCGTTCCCGAGGAGCGGGAGCCCTCGGAAGGCGCCGCCCGGCCGAGCCTCGACACCGCGGTCCCTCGCGACCGGCTCGTCGCCATCCTCGAGGCGGTCGAGCGCGTTCCGGAAGGGTTCGAGATCCATCCGAAGCTCGCCAAGCAGCTCGCGCGGCGCCGTGAGCAGCTCGACGGGGACCTCGTGGACTGGTCGCTCGCGGAGACCCTCGCCTTCGGCTCCCTCGTCCTCGAGGGGATCCCGGTGAGGCTCTCCGGGGAGGACACCGGCCGGGGGACCTTCAGCCAGCGTCACGCCATCCTCTACGACCACCGGAACGGGTCGCGGCACATTCCCCTCGCGCGCCTGGCGCCGAGCCAGGCGCGGTTCCAGGTCTACGACTCGCATCTCTCCGAGTTCGCCGTCCTCGGCTTCGAGTACGGGTACAGCGTCGCCGATCCCTCGACCCTCGTCCTCTGGGAGGCGCAGTTCGGCGACTTCGCGAACGGGGGACAGGTCGTCATCGATCAGTTCATCGCGTCCGCGGAGGAGAAGTGGAGCCTGAGGAGCGGCCTGACGCTCCTGCTCCCCCACGGCTACGAAGGGCAAGGACCCGAGCACTCGTCGGCCCGGATCGAGCGGTTCCTCCAGCTCGCCGCCCGGGGGAACATCCGGGTCGCGAACCCGACCACCCCCGCACAGTACTTCCATCTCCTCCGCAGGCAGGCCCGTGCCGCGGAGCGGAAGCCGCTGATCGTCTGCACGCCGAAGAGCCTGCTCCGCCACAAGGAGGCCGTCTCCTCGGCGGCCTCGCTCACGAGAGGCGCCTTCGAGCCGGTGCTCGACGATCCGCTCTCGCCGGATCCCGCGGACGTGCGCCGGTTGGTGCTGTGCAGCGGGAAGGTGTACTACGAGCTCGACGCCGCCCGCCGCGAGGCGTCCCCATCCGACGTCGCGATCGTCCGGCTCGAGCAGTGCTATCCCTTCCCGTCCGCGGCTCTGGAAGGCGTCCTCGCCCGCTACGCCCGTGCCTCCGACCTGTGCTGGACGCAGGAGGAGCCCCGCAACATGGGAGCGTTCGGGTTCGTCCAGGACCGGCTCGCTCCGATCCTTTCGGGCCGCGCGCTCCGATACGCGGGGCGTCCGCGCAATCCGTCCCCGGCGACCGGCTCCCACAAGCGGCACGTCGCCGAGCAACGGGCGCTGGTCCGCGAGGCGCTGACCGGCGCGGCCTCCGAGGCGGCGCTCCTCCGGCCGTGAGCCCCGCGCGTCCGCGCGTCGTGATCGTCGGCGCCGGCTTCGGCGGACTGCGCGCCGCCCGCGCCCTCGATCGTGTGCCGGTGGAGGTCCTCCTCCTCGACCGCAACAACTACCACCTCTTCCAGCCTCTCCTCTATCAGGTCGCGGTCGGGGCGCTTCCCCCGTCCGAGGTCGCTTATCCCGCGCGATCGATCCTCCGAAAGCAGAGGAACCTCGAGTTCCGCGTCGCGGACGTGTCGGGCTTCGACCTCGCGCGGCGACGCGTGCTCACGACGCGAGGCGAGATCCCCTTCGACGTCCTGATCGTGGCCGCCGGGGCCGCGACGAACTACTTCGGCATGGAGGACATCGCCCGCAACGCGTTCGACCTCAAGGACCTGCCCGACGCGCTCCGTCTTCGCAATCACCTGATGCGCTGCTTCGAGGACGCCATCGCGGCCGCGGATCAGGGGGAGCGACGGGCGCTCCTGACGATCGCCGTGGTCGGCGGGGGGCCCACCGGCGTGGAGGTCGCCGGAGCCGTCTCGGAGCTGCTGCGACGCGTGCTCACGCGGGACTACCGTGCGATCCCTCCGGAGGAGGTGCGCGTCCTGCTGCTGGAGAACGGCGACCGCGTCCTCGCGGCCTTCCCGGAGCGGTTGTCCGCGGCAGCGGCCGCGAGCCTGCGCAAGCTCCACGTGGAGGTGCTCTTCGGCTCCCAGGTCCAGGGATTCGACGGGACGACCGTCCGCCTCGCCGGCGGTGGGACGCTCGCGGCGCGCACGCTCGTCTGGGCGGCGGGGGTCCGGGCGTCCCCCTTGACCGCGACCCTCGGCGTGCCCCTCCACCGGTCGGGGCGCATCGTGATCGCCCCCACTCTCGAGGTCGCCTCCGCGCGCGACGTCTACGCGATCGGGGACGCGGCCTACCTCGAGACCCCGGCCGGGCCCGTGCCGATGCTCGCCCCGCCGGCGATGCAGATGGGGGTCGCCGCCGCGCGCAACATCGCGCGCCGCCTCCGCGGCGAGCCCCTGGAGCCGTTCCGCTACAGGGACCCCGGCACCATGGCGACGATCGGCCGCTCCGCGGCGGTGGCCGTGCTCGGGCGATTCCAGTTCCGCGGGTTCGTCGCCTGGCTGGTCTGGCTGTTCGTCCACCTGATGCAGCTCGTCGGCTTCCGGAACAAGATCGTCGTGCTGGTCGACTGGGCGTGGCAGTACCTCTTCTACCGTCCGGCGTCCGCGCTGATCCTCGAGCGGGACGAGACTTTGCAACACAAAGAACTTGACAAAACATCCGGCAGCCCGTAGGCTGGGAACCGATGAGCGCTCTCCCCCGGCCCGACGACGATCCCGCCGCGCCGACCCCGCTGCACGACCATGCCTTTGAGAGCCTGCGCGTCATCCGGGAGGCGATGGAGCGCGCCGGCTCGTTCACGGCGGTCCCCGGGGTCGCCACGATGGCGGTCGGCGCGACGGCGATCGTGGCCGCGCTGCTCGCGCATCGCGCCGGGACGGGGCCCGGCTGGCTCCTCGCCTGGATCGGCGAAGGGATTTTGGCGGCGGCGATCTCCGTGGCGGCTATCGCGAGAAAGGCGCGGCGCCTCGGATTGCCGCTGGACTCGGGTCCATCGCGGAAATTCGCGCTCGCGTTCGCGCCCGGCCTCGTCGCGGGGGCGACGATGACCTGGGCTCTCGCCTCGCAGGGCCTCGGCGCGCTGCTGCCCGGGACCTGGCTCCTGATCTACGGGACCGCGGTCACCGCCGCCGGCGCGACCTCCGTCCGGATCGTCCCGCTGATGGGCTCGTCGTTCATGGCGCTCGGCATCGCGGCGCTGGCGTGCGCGCCGGGGTACGGCGACTGGTTCATGGCGGCGGGGTTCGGCGGGCTGCACCTGGCGTTCGGCGCGGCGATCGCGAGGAGGCACGGTGGCTAAGAAGGCCGCGATCGCTCATGAGACCGCGCGCGGCCGCAGATCGGCCCTGCCTTCGGCGGTCCGCCCGGGAGCGGCGGTCGCCACCCTCGACCGCGTCATCCACGAGAGGGTGCGCCTCGCGATCGTGAGCGCGCTCGCCGTCAACGACGCGATGACCTTCGGCGACCTCAAGGCGCTCCTGGGCACGACCGACGGCAATCTCAGCGTCCACGCCCGGAAGCTCGAGGAGGCCGGGTACGTTCAATGCGCGAAGGGGTTCGAGGGGCGCGTCCCCCGGACGGAGTTCCGTCTGACCGCCGCCGGACGGAAGGCGCTCGAGAAGTACCTCGCCCACATGGAGGCGCTGATCCGGGCCACGCGCAAGGGCTGATGGCCAATCTCCCGCGACACACCGCGATCATCCCCGACGGCAACGGCCGGTGGGCCGAGGCTCGCGGTCTCCCCCGCCCCTCCGGTCACAAGGCCGGAGCCGACGCCGTCCGGCGCTCAGTGGAGGCGGCGCGGGAGATCGGCCTTCCGCTCGTGACGCTCTACGCCTTCTCGTCCGACAACTGGCAGCGCCCGCGCCGCGAGGTCGAGACGCTCTTCTCCCTCCTGCGCCGCTATCTCGACGAGGAGACCGCGCGCCTTCGCGAGCAGGAGATCCGCATCGAGGCGATCGGCCGGCGCGACCGGCTTCCGTCCGGCATCCTCACCGCGCTGGAGCGGACCGAGTCGCAGACCGCGTCGGGACGCGCGATGCACCTGCGCATCGCGATCGATTACTCGTCGCGCGACGCGATCGCGCGTGCCGTGGATCGCGTGCCTTCGCGCTCCCCCTCCCGGCGCGAAGACCTCGCCCGCGCCCTCGGGACCCCGGACGTCGACCTGATGATCCGCACGGGGGGCGAGCAGCGGCTCTCCGATTTCCTGCTCTGGGAGGCGGCGTATGCGGAGCTCGTCTTCCTCCCGGTCCCCTGGCCGGACTTCGAGCGGAGCGATCTCGAAGGCGCCCTCGAGGAGTTCACGCGGCGCCGGCGGCGGTTCGGCGCCGTCCCGGCCCGCAGGGCGGTTTAAGGAGACCCGTCAGGCGTCGCGCTTGAGCGCGGCGCGCAGCGCCTCTCCCAGATGGCCTCCGAAGCCTCCCCCCGTCTCGGCCGGCGGCGCGGGGCGCGGCGCCTCTTCGCGACGCCGCGGGCGCTCGGCGGCGGGCTTGCGGGCGGAGGGCGCGGGGCGCGGCGCGACCGGCCGCGCCGCAGCCGCCGCGCGCGCGGCATCGGCGGCGTCGCGATCGACCCCTTCGACGGACAGCCGGATCCGCTTCCCGCCTTCGGAGACGTCCACGACCTCGACGCGCAGATCGGATCCCGGCGGGAACCGATGCTCGAACCCGGGGCCGTCGGCGGCTCCGCTCCAGACGCGCGGAACCATCCCGACGCGCCCGGGGCCCAGCCAGACGAACACGCCGAAGACCTCCGCTTTGACGATCTTGCCGGCGAGCTTCGCGCCGGGCTCGAGCGCGGCGCCGATCAGTCCTTGCCATCCGTCGAACGCGGGGAGCACGGTGATCCGCCGGCGCGCGACGTCCACGGCGATGACGACCCACTCGCGCGCCTCGTCGATGGCGATCATCTCGCGCCAGTCCTTCCCCGGAGGAAACTCGCGGCCGGGGGCGAGCGCTTCGATCCCACGCTTGAGCTCGACGAACGCGCCGAAGTCGGCGACCCTCTTCGCCTTCCCCGGGTAGGCCTTTCCGATCTCGAACAGCCCGGGAACCGATTCCCAGGGATCGGTGATGGCCTGGCGGACGGAGAGCGAGATCTTTCCGCTCGCGTCGTCGAGCTTGGTGATCTTCACCGGCACCCGGTCGCCGACGGAGACGATGTCGCCTGCGTGCACGACCCGCCCGTGCGCGAGCTCGGTGAGATGGACGAGGCCTGTGACGCCCGCGCCGAGATCGACGAACGCGCCGAACTCCGTCAGCCGCGCGACCCGGCCCGTCATCACCGCGCCTTCGATCAGCGTCGCGCGGACCGCCTTCATCTCGTCGGCGTGCTCGGCCTCGAGATGCGCGCGCCGCGACACGACGACGTCCTCGCCGCCGCGGCGGAGCTGGAGGATCTTGAACGTGTGCGTCTTCCCGACGTGCTCCTCGGGGTTCTGGACCCGGTGCAGGTCCATCTGCGAGTGCGGACAGAACCCGCGGCAGCGGCCGACGCGGACCTCATAGCCGCCCTTGATCACGCGCTCGACCAGCCCTTCGATGGGGTGTCCCCCGCGGAAGGCCCGGATCACCGCCGGGTCGCGCGGCTTGCGCGGCGGCGCAGGCTTCGATTCCGTCTTCGCCTGCGCGGGCGGCTCGGCGGCGATCGGGGCCTCCGGCTCGAGCTCCTGCGGCGCCGGGGCCTCTCCGTCGGCCTGCGCGATCGCTTCGGGAGGGGCCGGCACGTCCAGGACGGGCGCCTCGTTCGTTTGCGGCTCTTCGGTCACGTGACCCTCGACGTGCTCGAGCACGGCGCACCACCCGACGGAGTGTGATCGGGGACAGCCGCGATCGGACCTAAGATATCTACCCGTGCCCCGGGCATTCTGCCACAGTTGATGCGGACGAATCGCAAACCCGGTGGCACGGTCGATGCGATGAAGGAATACGACGCGGAGCCCACGACGGGCGAGCCCGACCCGGCGGCCGACCTCCTCGACGCCGCAGGGGAGGTGCGCGCGCGGCGCAACTGGCTGCGCCGGCTCTACATGACGCTGCGCACCGAGCACCGGACTCCGGGAAAGGTGGCGCTCGCGGTCGGCGTCGGCGTTTTCGTCGGCTGCTCGCCGCTTTGGGGCTTTCACTTCCCCCTTTCCGTCCTCCTCGCGACAGCGCTCCGGCTCAACCGGATGATCGTTTATGCGGGGGCGAACATCGGAAACCCCTTGACGGCGGGACCGTTGCTCTTCGCCGATGTGCAGATCGGGCACCGCATCCTTCATGGCGCATGGCTGCCGATCAGGCTCGCGGAGGTCAAAACCCTCGGTCTGGACGGACTCGTCGCCGATCTCCTCATCGGCGGGGTCGTCGTCGGATTCGTCCTCGGAGCCCTCCTCGGCGTCGCCGCGTGGCTCGTCGCGCGCGCCGGAGGGCACCACGAGGCGTACCGAGAGATCGTGGACGCCGTCGTGGTGCGCTACGTGGACGTGTCCATTCGCGACGCGGAGGGGGCGAGGGCGCGCCTCTTTTCCGACCCGATGTATCCCTTCCTGATCTCGGAGCGCGTGCTGGGGACGGGCTCGAGGATCCTCGACCTCGGATGCGGCCGGGCGATCACGGGCGTGCTGGTCGGATTGTTCACGCGAGCCTCCGAGCCGCGGCGCTACCTCGGCGTGGACCTGTGCGCGCGCTACGTGCGCGCGGGACGGCAAGCGGTCGAGTCGCTCCCCGGGTGCGCCGTGCAGAGCGTCGATCTCCGCGATTTCGACCCGCCGGCGGCGGAGCTGGTGCTGATCGACGACGTTCTCCGGTTCCTTCCGTTCGGGGCGCAGGACGCGCTCCTGAGACGGCTGGCGCGCTCGCTCCCGCCGGGCGCGCGGATGTTCGTCCGCGAGAAGGATGCGGACGCGGGGTGGCGCTTCATCGCCGCCCGCGTGCGCGACGCGCTCGCCGCCGTCGTTCCCGGGCGGCCGCGGCACGGCACCCACTATCGTCGCGCCGCGGACCTCAGGAACGCGCTGCTCGCTGCGGGGTTCGCGGTGCAAGACCGCACGCCGCCGCGCGCGGCGTCCCGTGCCTGGGTGCTGCTCGAAGCGGTGCGACGCCCGGTGGCGGTCGCGCGGAGCTGACCGGTGCGCGCGCTCGTCATCGCTCGCCCGGGAGGTCCGGAGGTCCTCGAGATCCGCGAGCGACGGGATCCCGTTCCCGCTCCCCGGGAGGTGCTGGTCCGCGTGCGCGCGTCCGCCCTCAATCGCGCCGACCTCCTGCAGCGACGCGGCCTGTACCCCGCTCCGGAGGGCGCCCCTCCGGACGTTCCGGGGCTCGAGTTCGCCGGCGAGGTGGCCGCCTGCGGCGACGCGGTGTCGGAGCGCCGCCGCGGCGACCGCGTGATGGGGATCGTCGGAGGGGGCGCGCAAGCCGAGCTCGTCGCCGTTCACGAACAGCTGTGCCTTCCGATTCCCGAGGCCATGCCCTACGAAGAGGCGGCCGCGATTCCCGAGGCGTACCTCACCGCCTACGACGCATTGTTCCTTCGTGGCAACCTCGCGCCGGGAGAGACCGTGCTCCTCCACGCCGCCGGATCGGGAGTGGGGACCGCGGCCGCGGCGCTCGCGACGAGCGGGGGCGCGCGGGTGGTCGCCCTCGCGCGCTCCGAGGACAAGCGCAGGCGACTCGCGGCGATGGGGCTGGCGGTCGTCGATCCCGCCGTCGCCGATCCGGTCGCGGCGATCCGCGGCGCAGCCGGCGGGGCGATCGATCTCGTGATCGACCTCCTGGGCGCGGCGTCGTTCGCGCAGAACGTCGAGGTCCTCGCGGTCCTCGGCCGCATGGTGCTCCTCGGGACGATGGGCGGTGCTTCGGCCGAGGTCGACCTCGGCGCCCTCATGAGGAAGCGCCTCACCGTGATAGGGACCGTGCTCCGCTCGCGTCCGCTCGAGGAGAAGGTCGAGCTGACCCGCGCGTTCGCGCGGTCCGCTCTGCCCCTCTTCACCGCAGGACGCCTTCGCCCCTTCGTCGACCGGATCGTTCCCTGGACCGAGGCCCGCGCCGCGCACGCCGCGATGGAGCGCAACGAGAACTTCGGGAAGATCGTGCTGTCGGTCGCGTGAGCCGCGACCTGGCCTAGAATCCGCGCCCATGAGCGTGGACGAATCCCCCGCGATCCTCCCCGACAACGCGTACCGCGAGCTCGCCCCGGGCGAGCGCTACGAGCCGATCGTCCCCGCCGCGGCCGCCGTCCCCGAGATCACGCGGCGCTCGATCGTCTTCGGGCTGCTCATGACCGCCCTGTTCTCCGCGGCGGCGGCGTTCATCTCGCTGAAGCTCGGCCAGGGGATCGAGTCCGCGATCCCGATCGCGATCCTCGCGATCGGCTTCTCCGCGATCGCGCGGCGGCGATCCACGCTCCTGGAGAACGTCAACATCGTCACGCTCGGCGCCTGCGCGGGGATCGTCGTGGGGGGCTCGACGTTCACGATGCCGGCGATCTTCATCCTCGGCCTGCAGGAAAGGTCCGGCTTCGCGCAGATCTTCGTCGTACCCCTCCTCGGGGCGATCCTCGGCGTCCTGTTCCTGATCCCCTTCCGTCGGTACTTCGTGGCGGAGATGCACGGCAAGCTCCCGTTCCCCGAGGCGACCGCGACGACGGAGATCCTCGTCGCGGGAGGCCGGGGCGGGAAGCAGGCCGCGGTCCTCCTGTACTCGATGGGGATCGGGTTGGTGGTGGACTTCCTCGCGCTGCACTTCAAGGCCTGGCGCGACACCTTCACGACCGTGCTGATCCCCTCCCTCCACCGCTTCACCGAGGACCTGAAGGCGATCTTCGTGCTCAACACGTCGGCGGCCGTGCTCGGGCTCGGATACATCGTCGGCATGCGGTACGCGACGATCATCGCGGCCGGCTCGTTCCTCTCGTACTACGTGTTCGTCCCGCTCGTCGCGAGGATCGGGGTTCTCGTCCCGGGGCCGCTCCTCCCGGGGCGTCCCGCGCTCGCCGGTCTCGGCGCGGAGGACATCTTCTTCGAGTACGTGCGCTACATCGGCATCGGCGCGATCTTCGCCGCCGGCGTTCTCTCCGTGCTCAAGATGGCGCCGGTGATCGTGCAGGCGGTGTCGCGCGTCTTCGGCGAGATCTCCCGCGCACGCGGCGGGGGATCCGGCGCCGAGCGGACCGACGCCGACCTTCCGATCCGGACCGTCCTCGTCGCCGGGTTCGCGGTCTCGCTCGCGCTGTTCCTGTACTTCCGCTTCGGGGTGCTCTCCGACCAGACGTCCCCCCTCGCGACGGCGCTCGTCGCGCTCGGGCTCACCCTCGCGGTCACCTTCCTGTTCTCCGCGGTGTCCGCCTGGGCGATCGCGATGATCTCCACCACGCCGATCTCGGGGATGACGCTCACCACCCTGATCATCGCGGCGATCGTCCTCTCGTCGATGGGGCTCGCGGGGCCGTCGGGGATGCTCGCGGTCCTCCTGATCGGCGGCGTCGTCTGCACGGCCCTCTCGATGACCGGCTCGATGGTCACGCTGCTGAAGGTCGGGTACTGGACCGGCGCAACGCCCCGCCGCATCGAGCTGACGCTCATCGCGGGATCGGTGGTCGCCGCGCTCACGGTCACCGCGATGATGCTCGTCTTCGAGCGGGTGTATGGATACGCGCCGTCTCCCCAGCATCCGCACCCGGTGGCCGCGCCCCAGGCCAACGCGATGGCGGCGGTCATCGGGTCGGTCATGCAGTCGGGCCAGGCCCCGTGGTTCCTCTACGGGATCGGCGCGGTGGTCGCCGTCATCGTGCAGAGCCTGGGGATCTCCGCGCTGGCGTTCGCCCTCGGGATGTACCTCCCGATCGAGCTCAACACGCCGATCCTGGCCGGCGCGGTGGTCGCCTGGCTCGTGAAGCGCGGCGGCGGGAGCGCGGCGCTCACGCGGGCGCGGGGGAATCGCGGCACGCTGATCGCCTCGGGGTTCATCGCCGGGGGCGTTCTCGCGGGGGTGGCGGACGGCATCCTCCGGCTCGTCCTCGACGTCGCCGGCCGGCAGGTCACGTGGGAGATGGGGAACGACGGCGCCGCCGGAAACTGGCTCGGGCTCGCCGTGTTCGTGCTGCTCGGCGCCTACGCCTGGTGGGACGCGCGCCGCGCCACGGAGGCGGAGGGAACGGGCCCGGAGATCTCCCTCTAGGCCGGCTTCTCGCGGGAGACGAGCCACAGCGCCGCCGGGAGCGCCGTCACGTCCGCGATCATCGAGAGCAGGAAAGCGCACGCGGAGACGATCCCGAACTGACGCATCGGCGGAAGCGGCGACAGCGCGAGCGCGAGGAACCCGCCCGCGTTGATCAGCGTTGCGAAGACGATCGCGCGGCCGGAGACGAGGAAGGCGTGCCGCATCGCCGCCTCGGTTCCCGCGCGGCGCGCCTCCTGGAAGTGGTAGAAGAAGTGGATCTGGTCGTTCTCCGACGCGCCGAGCACCGTCGAGGCGATCAGGATCGTCGCGACGTTGAGCGAGATCCCCGCGACGCGCATCACGAGGAACATCACCAGGATCGCGAACACCGACGGGATCATCGCCATGAGCCGCGCGGCGGGGGAGCGGAACACGACGAGGAACGCGACGAAGATCACCCCCGCCGTCAGCGCGAAGCTCTCCGCGAGCGTCGGCACGAGGTAGTGCGCGATCTTCGCCTGGAGGATCCCCTCCCCCACGACCTCGAGCCGGCAGGCGGCGAGGGCCGGCTCGTCGCGGCGCGCCTCCTCCCAGCGCCGCTCGACCAGGTCGCGGAGCCCGCGGTAACCGCCGGCGGACCCGCGCGTGACGACGCGGACGCGGAGGTTGTCCAACGTCGCGAGGTCGATCGATCCGCGCAGCTCGGGGCGCTCGAGGACGAGCTGCTCGAGATCGCCGGCGAGCTTCGACCAGGAAGCGGGCTCGTCCGGGAGCCGGTCCCCCTGCCCCCGGACGTAGCGAAGCATGCGGAGCACCGTGGTCGGACCCGTCGCCGAGGCCACGCGCGGGTCGGCCTCGAGCCGGAGATCGAACCGGTGGAGACCGCGGAGGATGGACGGATCGAGCGCCCTCCCGCGTGGCGTGCGGATCCACGCCTCGGTGACGGTCAGGCCGGACATCGTCGCCTCGAAGCGGCGGGTGTCCTGGTAGATCGGGAGGCGGTGATCGATGTATTCGAGCGTGTCCGTCTCGAGCGTCATCGGCTCGACGACCCCCGGAACGCCGGCCAGCGCAGCGAGCCCGAGCCCCATCAGAGCGACCGCGCCGACGACGAGACGCTTGCGCCAGCGCCAGCTCGACGCGACGATCCCCTCGACGATGCGCGGCCATCCGCTGCCGGCCGCGCGACGATCCCCCTGAGTCGGCGTGCGGAGCAGGCGCTCGAGGGCCGGGAAGAGCGTGAACGAGGCGAGCCAGGTGAGGACCATCCCCCCCGCGACCCAGAACCCCATCTCGCGGATCGGCCGGATGCCCGAGACGCCGAGCGCCGCGAAGCCGACCGCCGCCGCGAAGATCGATGCGGTGCACGGGACGAGCTTGTTCCTGAGCGCGAACGCCAGGTGCTCGCGCACGTCCATCCCGTGGGGCGCCGCGACGTAGAGCGAGTGGATGTACACCAGGGTGGACGTGCAGGTCACCAGCACGGTCAGAGGGACGAGCGAGGACACGATCGTCCGGACGAAGCCCAGGACTCCGGCGAACGCCTCGGTGAACAGAACGGTGAGGGCGAGGGTGACCAGGAACGCGGCGAGCGTGCGGAAGGACCGGTAGAGGAAGAGGTTCAGGGCGATCACGAAGAGGCCGAAGAGGGGCATGTACAACAGGGTCGAGCGTCGCGTCTCCTCCGAGAGATACCGGTCCACGTAGGCCCCGCCGATCTTGCGGATCGCGCGGAACGGCCGCGGCGACGCGACGTACGGCGCCGCGGCGGCGTCGATCCGGCGCAGCAAGCTCTGGAGCTCCTCCCGACTCGCGGCGTCGATCTCGATGGGGATCCCGAGCACGCCGTCCCCGACGAGCCCCTGCTTCCGGAGCAGGCTCGTCCCCGTCGCGAACGCACGGAAGTCTCCCGAGGCGCCCGACTCGCGATACAGGGTCCACGCCGAGATCGGGCGCACCTTGGGAATCGCGCGCAGAGCGGCTTCGAGCGCCGACAGCCGCGCGACGGCCTCCGGAGCGTACGGGTCGTCCCCTTCGGCGAGGACGACGACGTAGTCCCCTTCCGGGAACACGGTCTGGAACGCCCGCGTCTGCTGATAGTCCTCGTCGTTCTCGACGATCAGCCGGTCGACCGAGTTGTCGCTCTCGACGTCGAGCGCGAAGTACGCGGCGACGGGCGTCAGCAGCAGCCAGACGGCGAGGATCAGACGCGGGTGGGCGACGATCGCGCGCGCGGCCCGGGAGGGCGTTGCATAATGGGGCGCGACCATGCCGACGAGAGCCTCGCTCCTCCCCGCGTTCGTTCTGCTGGCCGCTTCGCCGGCCCTCGCCGCGACCGGCTCGACCACGCTCGTGATCTGCGCGCCGGGGTATCCCAGCTCGACGAAGGAGGCGCAGCCTAGCATGGACGCGCTGGCGGCCGCGGTGTCGAGCGCGGCCGGGCTCCCCCGCTCGGCGGTCTCCGCCGCGTACTTCGAGACCGAGGAAGGGGGCGTCGATCGGCTGCGGTCGAAGGATCCGTCGCTGGCGATGGTCCCCCTCGCCTTCTATCTCGCCCACGCGCGCGACCTCTCGCTCACGCCTCGCGCGCAGGTCGTGCCGAAGGGGGGCGAGGCGACGGAGACCTGGACCCTCGTCGCGAAGAAGGGGCGCGTCACCTCGGCGGCCTCGCTGTCCGGGTTCACGATCGTCAGCCTCGCCGCCTATGCCCCGCAGTTCATCCGCGGCGTCGCGCTTCGCGGTTTCGGGAGCCTGCCCGGGGACGTCACGTTCGTCGAGAGCGGTCAGATCCTCTCCGCGCTCCGGCGCGCGGCCGCCGGCGAGGGCGTCGCCGTCCTCCTCGACGAGGCGCAGACGGCTTCGATGAAGACCCTTCCCTTCGCCGGGGAGCTCGAGACGGTCGCAACCTCGCCGAGCGTGCCCGGCATCCTGGTGTGCACCGTCGGGGGCGCCGGCCGGCCCCCCGACGCCGAGCGCTTGGTCGCCGGGCTCCTCCGCCTGCACGAGACGACGGAAGGTCGCTCGGCGCTGGACATGGTCCGGATGTCGCGAGTCGTCCCCCTCGACGAGCGCGCGGTGGCGGCCAGCCGGTCGTCGTACGCCGCCCCGCCGAAGCCCGCCTCTCCTTGAGGCGGCTCGCGATCGTGCTGGGGGTGGCGTGCGCCGCCTGCGCTCCCGCCCTGCGCGAGCCCCCGAGCGTGGCGGAGCTGGCGTCGAAGCCCGCCGCTCCCGGGATCGCCGACGGACCCTCGCTCCTCCTGGAAGCCGACCGACACTGGGGGATGCGACCCGACCTGGCGGCGGTCCGCGAGGCGGAGGCGCTGTACCTCCAGGCCGCGCGCGCGAGCGAGACGGACGTGGCCGGACTGATCGGGGCGACCCGCGCGAAGACGTGGCTCTGCGACCGCGAGACCGATCCCGCGCGCCGGGCCGAGATCGCCGTCTCGGCCGTGCACACGGCGCAGTGGTGCGGCCGCCGGCGCCCCGAAGATCCGGCCTGCGACTACTGGCTCGCCCTCGCCGTCGGGGTCCAGGCGCGGGAAGTCCGAAGCACCGTGGACGACGGTCTGAAGACGATGGTCGCCGCGCTGCAACGCGCGGTGGATCGCGATCCCGTCTATGACGAGGCGGGACCCGAGCGCGTCATGGCGCTCGTGCTCCTCCGCGCGCCCGGATGGCCGCTCGGCCCGGGGGACATCGAAGGCGGGCTCGAGCACGCGCGCCGCGCCGCGTCGCTCCGCCCCGGCTACGCACCGAACCTGCTCGCTCTCGCGGAGGCGCTCGCGGCGAGCAAGCAGAAGACCGCGGCGCGGGAGGCCTACGTCTCCGCGCGGGGACTCGCGGAGGAGGCGCAGAGGACCGGGAATCCGGACGCGCGGGACTGGCTCGCCGAGGCCGACGCCGCGCTCGCGGCGTGGAAGCGCTAGGAAGGACCCCCGCGGAGCGGGCGGATCTCGATCCGCTGGCGGATGCAGGCCGTCGAGGAGCGGTCGGGCGCGGGCGCGAGGCCGACGATCCCGCGCGCGGCCGCGTCGCGCGCGAAGGCGTCCCATCCCGACGGCGGCACGACGACGCTGCGGCTCCCGTCCGCCTGCGCCTCGGGCGGCTCGGAGCGGCCGCCGACCCCTCGCGCCAGCGCGTCGAGGTCCAGGATGGCCGCGGCCGGGTCCTCCACGTCCCAGGTCGCGAGCGACCCGGCGTCGGCCCATCGCTCCCCGCAGGAATCGGGCGCGACCTTGGCGCGCGAGAGCCCCGCCGCCGCGCCGAGCCGGTCCGCGGTCATCTCCGCGGCCGACTGCGGGGCGATCTCCTTCGCCGATGCTCGGGGCGTCTCGGGGAGTGCCGCCGCCGGGGCGGGCACGCTCGCCTTCAGCACTTCGTCCCGCGCGACGGCGTCCGCGCGCGCGTTCTTCTGCAGCGGCTCGACCAGCTCGCCCCGCTCGCTCACGCGCCGGGAGGGAGGCGCTGCGGCGGCGTGGGCCTCGGACTTCGTGACCGGAGGCTTGGGCTCGGGGAGCGACGAGGCGTCGGATGCCTGCGCCCGTCGATCCTCGTGCTCGCGCTCGGCGCGCGGCATGGGCGGAAGCGCGGGGGCGCGGCTTCCCTGCCATCGCACGATCACGAGGAGCCCGACCGCGGCCACCGTCGCCGCGATCGTGAGAGGGACCATGAACGTTCGTCTCGGGAGACGGACGACGGCCGCCGCGTCGAGCGCGCTCGCGACACGCTGCGTCATGTCGGGGGGAACCGGGGGCACGCTCTCCTCCGCGAGGCTCCGCGACAGCCGGCGCAGGGACGCCAGCTCGCCGCGGCACCTCGCGCAGCTCGCGAGATGGCGATCGATCTCGGTCCGCTCGGCGGCCTCGAGCTCGTCGTCGAGGTAGGCGGAGAGCCGGTCGTCCGGATGGCGGTCCCGAGCGTCGCTCATGCCGGCCCTCCCTCGACGCAGGCCTTCAGCGAGGCGCGCGCGCGAGAGAGGCGGGAGCGCACGGTGCCCAGCTCCAGCCCGAGGATCTCGGCGATTCGCTGGTAATCGAGATCTTCGGCCTCGCGGAGCGCGAGGACCGCACGCCAGGCGGCGGGCAGGAGCTCGAGGCACGCGGCGAGGCGGCGCATCAGCTCCTTGCTCTCCAGCGCGTGCAGCGGGCTCGCGCCCGTGCCGGCCGCCCGCTCGGCGGCGACCTCGATCGGGTCCGAGGCGCGGCGGAGCTTCTCCTCGGAGCGCTCGCGGTGATTGAGCGCGCGGGTCACCGCGATCCGATGCAGCCAGGTGGAGAACTTCGCGTCGCCACGAAACCCGCGCAGGGAGCGGTACGCGGTGACGAAGGTCTCTTGCACGACGTCCTCCGTGTCGCTTCGGTCGCGAACGATCCGCCAGACGGTGGCCCAGACCGGCTTCATGTGGGTCGTCACCAGGCGGTCAAACGCGCGCCGGTCGCCGCCGCGCGCCAGCCGGACGAGATCGTCCTCGTCCTCCGCGGCCGCCGCCCCGAGGGGCTTGGTGTCGGTCATCGCGCGAAGGATGCCACGAAGCCACATGCCCGGTGAGACCGCCGGCCCCTGCTAGAGTTCCGCGCCATGGCGGCCGGGCTCGAAGCGGAGCTGAGGGAGCGCGGATTCGCGGGAGCGCTCCGCTCCGAGGCGCCGCTCGCCCCCCTGACCACCTGGCGGATCGGCGGACCGGCCGAGCTGCTGGCGACGCCTCGCGACGCGGACGATCTCGTCCGGGTGGTCCGCTTCGCCGGCGAGCGGGCGATCCCCTGGCGCGTGCTCGGAAACGGCTCGAACCTGCTCATCCGCGACGAAGGGGTCCGCGGGCTCGTCATCCGGGTGCGGAAGGTCCTGGATGCGATCCGGTTCGAGGGCGCGACCGTCGAGGCCGGCGCGGGGGCCTCGTTCCCCCAGCTCGCGAATCTGGCGGCGGCGCGCGGGCTCACGGGGCTCGAGTTCGGCGCGGGGATCCCGGGGACGGTCGGCGGCGCGATCGTGATGAACGCCGGGTGGCACGAATTCGAGATCGGCAACGCCGTGGCGTCCGTGACGCGCCTCGAGCCCGACGGCTCGTCGGCGACGCTCGGGCGCGAGGCCTCGGCGTTCGGCTACCGGACAAGCGCGTTCCGCGGACGTCCGGGGATCGTGCTCGCGGCGTGGATGGCCCTCGCGCCGGACGACCCCGCAGCGGTGCGGGCGCGGCTCGAGCGGTTCGCCGCGGGCCGAAAGGCGACGCAGCCGACCGAGCTCCCGTCGTGCGGATCGGTGTTCCTGAAGCCCGAAGGGGACTTCGCGGGCCGGTTGATCGAAGCCGCCGGCCTGAAGGGGCGCCGCGTCGGCGGGATCCAGATCTCACCGAAGCACGCGAACTTCTTCGTCAACCTGGGGGGCGGGACCGCGAAGGACGCGCTCGAGCTGGTCGGGATCGCGGAGTCGGAGGTCGCGCGGCGCTTCGGCGTCGCGCTGACGCGGGAGTTCGAGCTGTGGTGACCGGTCAGGAGGCGGTGAGCAGGCTGCGGACGCGCTCGACGAAGCTCGCCTGAACGGCCTCGTCGAGGACCACCCGATCCACCTCGTCGACGAGCAGCCCGTCGAAGAGCGCCTTCTTGTTCTCGACCACCTGCCGCACGCGCTCCTCGATCGCTCCGCGAGTCACGAAGTGGAGGACCTGGACGCTCTGGCGCTGCCCCATCCGGTGCACGCGGCCGATCCGCTGCTCGAGCACGGCGGGGTTCCACGGGACCTCGAGGTTGACGACCACCGAGGCCGCATCCTGCAGGTTGAGCCCCAGTCCGCCCGCGTCGGTGGAGAACAGGACGCGCATCGTCTCGTCGGCGCGGAACTCGTCGATCGTCTGCTCCCTCTTGTGCGAGTCCATCCCGCCGTGGAAGACGGTCGCGCGCTCCCCGCGGCGGTCGAGGAGCGGGCGGACCGCGAAGTGCGCCAGGCGCAGGAGCCGCTCCCACTGGCTGAACACGAGCACCTTCGCGCCCGGCCGCTCGAGCAGGTCCTCGAGGACGTGCGCGAACTCCTCGAGCTTCGGCGAGTGGATCCACCGGAGGTCGTGCTCCCCCGGGATCCCGTCGCGCAATCGGGCCTCCGCACGCGCCCACTCGTACTGCGCCCAGGCGTTGCAGAGGATCCGCATGGAGGTGAGCGCCTGGAGGAGGAGGCGCACCTCCGCGGTCTTGAGCGGGCGGTTCTGCGCGAGGAGCGCCGCGACCTTCCGCGCGTGGCGCCGATACGGACGCAGCTGCGCGGGGGTCATCTCCGTCCAGAACGTGTTGTCCGTCCGCGGGGGGAGCTGATCGAGCACCTCGGCTCGCTCGCGCCGCAGGAAGAACGACTCCAGCCGGCCGCGCAGCACGTCGAGCGATTCGTAGGCGACGATCTTCCCTCCAGGCTCGCTGACCGCATGGAAGGGAAGCAGCCGCCATCGCGGCCCCAGCGCCCTCGGGTTGAGGAACTCGACGAGCGAGTGGAGCTCCGAGAGACGGTTCTCCAGAGGCGTTCCCGTGAGGACGAACGCGAAGGGGCTCGTCAGCTCCTTGATCGCCTTCGCGGTCTTCGTATCCCAGTTCTTGATCCGCTGGGCCTCGTCGAGGATGACGAGCTCGGCCTTGGCCGCGCGCACGTCGTCGAGGTCCCGGAGCGCGAGCTCGTAGTTGAGGATCAGGAATCCCTTCTTCCACTTCCGGTAGGCGGCGGCCCGCATCGTGCGCGAGCCCTCGACGACCCGAGCGTCCTCCCCGCAGGCCTTCGCGATCTCGCGCGCCCACTGGTGCTTGAGCGAGGCCGGGCAGACGACGAGCGTCTTCTTGATCCCCGCGGTCCGTCTGAGGAGGAGCGTCCCGACGATCGCCTGCAGCGTCTTGCCGAGCCCCATGTCGTCGGCGAGGAAGGCCCGGCCGCGCCGCGCCAGGAACAGGGCGCCGTCGTCCTGATACGGATGGAGCTTGAAGCCGAGCCCCGAGACGGTGTCGATCCAGGTCTCGTCCCCGGCGGAGACCGTCCCGAGACGGCGCGCGAGGTCCGCCTGGTGGCGAGCCTCCACGAGCCTCGCGCCGACCGCGGGGTCGAGGTCGAATCCCAGCTCCGAAGCGGCGGCCGCGTCGCGCGCCCGCTCGAGCACGCTCGCGACCCACTCCGCCGCGGGAAGCCCGTCGGGGCTCGGACGCAGATAGCCGTCCTCGTCGAACGCGTCGCGGAGCGACTCGGGCCGGAGGCCGTCCACCACGTCGCAGCGAATCTCGCGGAGCGGCTCGGGGACGTCGCTCGCCCATTCGTAAGGTCGCCACCAGATCGAGAGCACCGGTCCGCGAGCGCGCTTGGGTTGCCGCTGATACCAGGCGCGGACGCGCTCGATGTGCTTGCAGGTCGAGAGCTCGCTCTTCTCGAAGTCCGGGCAGGTGCACGAGGCGAGCTTGGCGTCGAGCCCCCGCAGGGTGACGACGTAGGGCCCCGACCGGCCGTGACCCGCGACGCGGAAGCGCGGGAGATCCCCGCCGCGACGCCCGAGCCGGGTGATCGCCGCCTTCTCCTTCCGCGCCCGCTGCTTGCGGGCCTTCAGCTCGTCGTCCCGCGCGAGCTCCACCCGCTCGTCGCGGGTGAGCGCCCATTCCCCGGGCGCGGCGAGCAGCGTCCCCGCCTGGATCGGAGCGTGCGTGACGATCCGTCCCTGGCCGCGCGCGAGCCGGCCGGCCCGCCGGGCCCGCTTCTGCGAGCCGGCGACATGGAGGACCGCCGGGCGCGGAAATCGCAGCGCCTCGATCGCCGCGACCGCGTGCTTGCAGACCGGTCCTCCCTGGTAGGGGCACTCGCAGCGGCTGGCGAGACCGCCTTCATCGATCGCGACCTCGACCTTGTAGGGGGTCGGACCCTGGTCGCGGACCTTCGCCTCCAGCGACCGGCCGTCCGCCGCCAGACGCAGCGCCTCGACCTTCCCGAGGAGGGCGCTCTCGTGCCCCGCGTGACCGACGCGCTCCCCCGCCCACAGCTTGAGGTCCGCCGAGAGGAAGAGCGGATCCGCCGGGACGGCGGCGGCGGCTGGGCGCGGGGGCTTGCGGGTGCGTGCTCTCAAGAGCCCTTCTCGCGAAATCGGCCGGTCAAGCTCGGAAGTGTGCCCCAAGCGGTATCGCAGCGCCAGCCTTGCTCTTCGCGGTGCGAGAGCGGTAGCATCGGCGGCTCACGTGCCGAAGACAGAGATCCTCGACGCCGTCGCCTCCCGATTCTCCGCGTTCGTCGCGGAGCGCCACCCGGAATCGCTGGAGCGGGTCCTCGATGTCTTCGCGTCGGTGCGCCCCGTGTCGGCGGGGACCGACACCGCGGGGACCCTCGACGCCCTGCGCAAGCCGTTGCGCGCGGCTCTCGAGCGGGCCCTCCCCCGCCGCGCCCCCGCCGGCGTGCCGGAGACGACCCCGGGCGTCACGGCCCACGAGCGCGTCCGACGCGCCTCGGCGGACGTCGTGGACGCCTGCGACGGATTCCTCCGCCGCGAGTCGATCCGCGCCTCCCTTACGCCCGACGAGCGACGGGAGATCCTGCGCGGCATGGTCCTGACGCGAGCCACCGACAATCGGCTCAAGGCTCTGTTCACCGGGAGCGAGGTGCGTCACGGCACGACCGCCTTCCAGGGGAAGGGGTTCCGCTCGCTCGGTCAGGAGGCGATCTACGCCGCGGCGGTGCGACTGCGGCGCGGCAGCGCCTACCGTGACGCGGACGGGACCTGGAAGGGGGACGTCGTCGCCCCGATCATCCGGGACGCCGGTGTCGCGATCGCGATGCGCCCCGAGCCGGCGACGATCCGCATGATCCTCAACGGGCAGATGGCGAAGGCCGGACCGCCGATGGACGGGAAGGATCTCCACATCGGCGATTTCGGCTGGGGCGTGATCCCCGCGACCGCGCCGCTGACCATCTCCACGATGACCGCCGCCGGGATGGCGATGGGATTCCGCCTCCGCGGGGAGGATCGCGTCGCGGTGTCCTTCGCGGGCGAGGGCGCGACATCGCTCGGCGAGTGGCACGAGGCGATCAACTTGTGCGCCGCCCGGAAGCTCCCGGCGGTTTTCTGCGTGGAGAACAACCAAACGGCGCTCTCCACGCCGGTGCGGGAGCAGAGCGCGGCTCGCGTCTTCGCCGACAAGGCGGCCGGCTACGGGGTGCCGGGGATCACGATCGACGGGACCGACCCCGACGCGATCGCCGCGGCGTTCACCTGGGCTGCGGAGCGCGCGCGCGGAGGGCTCGGTCCGACGCTGGTCGAGCTGATCGCGATGCGGATGTGCGGCCACGCGCACCACGACGACATGCTCTATCTCGGCCGGGACCCGGCGCCGTCCTGGGAGTATCCCGCTCCCGGCGAATCGGGCTACGCCGACGCGGAGCTGTACCGCTACTGGGCGAAGCGCGATCCGATCACGACGTACGCCGCGCGGCTACGGGCCGAGGGGATCCTCGGCGACGACGACCTCGCGCGCTTCAAGACCGAGTCGGAGGCGCTCGTGGAGGCCGAAGCTCGAGCGATCGTTGCGCTCCCCTGGCCCGACGCGGACACGGCCGGCGCGGGCGTGCTCGCCGGCGAAGCGCCTCGGCGCCACGTCGAGCCCCTCGCGGAGGATCGGGCGAGGGACGGCGCGAGACCGGCGCTCCCGCCGGTGGAGAGCGCGCTTCCCTTCGACACCAAGGGTCGGACCTTCCTCGAGGCGGTGATGCTCGGAGTGGGGGACGCGCTCCGCGCCGACCCGCGGGTGTTCGTGTACGGGGAGGACGTCGGGGGCGCGTACGGCAACGCCTTCCTGCTGCTGCGGCCGCTCCTGGCCGAGTTCGGCGACCGGATCCTCAATTCCCCCATCGCCGAAGGGGGCGTGCTCGGGGTGTGCGTCGGCGCGGCGCTCACCGGATTGCGCCCGATCGGAGAGATCCAGTTCAACGATTTCGTCGCGACCGGCTTCAACCAGCTCGTCAACAACGCCGCGAAGACCCGCTACCGGTGGGGCGCGGGCGTTCCGATGGTGGTCCGGATGCCCTGGGGCGGATTGCGCCGGGCGGGGCCGTTCCACTCCCAGAACACCGAGGCCTGGTTCTACCGCACTCCCGGGCTCAAGATCGTCTGTCCCTCGACCCCGCAGGACGCGCGGGCGTTGCTGGCCTCCGCCGTCACCGACCCGGACCCGGTCCTGTACTACGAGCACATCGCCCTCTACCGCGAGCCCAAGATCAAGCAGAGGCTCCCGGACGAGGCTCCGGCGCCCCTTCCGCTGGGCCGGGCGGCCCTGCGCCGCGCCGGCTCCGACCTCGCGATCGTCTCCTACGGCGCCTACGTGCACCTGGCGATGCGCGTCGCCGGGACGCTCGCGGCTGAGGGGATCTCCTGCTCGGTCCTGGACCTCCGCTCGCTGGCGCCGCTGGACCGCGAGTCCCTCTTCGCGGTCGCGCGACATTGCGGGAAGGTTCTCATCTGCCACGAGGACTCGAGGACCGGAGGGATCGGCGAATCGCTCGCCGCGACGATCCAGGAGGAGTGCTTCGAGGATCTCGACGCGCCGATACGAATCGTGGGGGCGCTCGACGCTCCGGTCCCCTATTCGCCGCCGCTCGAGGATGCCCTTCTGGCCGGCGACGAGCGCGTGCTCCGGGCCGCCCGGCTCCTGGCCCGCTACTGAAGGAGTTCCGGAAAACAAAAGGGGCGCTCCCGGTGGAGCGCCCCATGAGCGTCATACGTTGCTGGCGCGGTCCTCAGTACCGGCGATTGCCGCCTCCGCGACCACCGCCGCCACCGCCGCGGTTGCCGCCGTAGCCGCCACCGCCGAAGCCGCCGCCGCCCCCCCCCGAGGTCCGCTCGCGCGCCTCGTTCACGGTCAACGGACGGCCGCCGAAATCCCGACCGTTGAGGTCGCGGATCGCGCCGTCGGCGTCCTCGGAGCTTCCCATTTCGACGAACCCGAAGCCGCGCGGGCGGCCGGTGTCGCGATCGGTGACGAGCTTGACCTCGACGACGTTGCGGCCGTTCTGGCCGAACAACTCTCGCACCTGGTCCTCGTCAGCGCTGAAGGGAAGGTTGCCGACATACAGTCTGGTACCCATGCTCGAACCCCTGCGCTCCCCCGCGGGGAGCTGGAACCAGGTCCTGACCCCCGGACCGAACCCACGGTCCGGGTTCGCATGCCAGAGCACGATCAGGTGATGGCACGCAATTCAGTCGTTTCTGTACGAGAAGAATGCAGCCAGGACCTTGGAAGACGTTACGGGTCGCCGGACTTTCTGTCAAGCACCGCCCCCCCGGGCGGGTTGCCGTCGCGCAAGTGCCTCTCCATGGCCTCCCGAGCGAAGACTCGGTGGGCCTCCAGAGCGGCGGCCGGATAGTCCGAAGGCGCGAAGATCACCATGAACAGCGCCTCCGTGGCCTCGGTGACACAGGTCCGCAGGGAGTCGGAGCTGGGGTTCCCGAAGGGCCCTTCGTCGTCTTCGAGCACCGGCCGCCCGGCGACGCTGACCGCGTCCTTCCGGATCCCCGCGTAGGACTCGCCGGCGGCCCCTCGACGCAGCGTGACGTCCCCGCGGATCTTCCCTGCGTCGTAGAGCCCGATCGGCAGGAGGAAGGTGACGGAGCAGAGGTTGCAGACCTCGACCGCCGCGTTGACCCGGGGAAAAGGCCTTCCCTGAAGGACCCTCCGCACGAGCGCCTCTGACGCCGGACGGGTGGAGGTCGGGTCGATCCCGAACGCGCGGAACAGCCGGCGCGCCGGCGCGAGCCCCTCGATCTCCCCGGGGGGCCTCCCGCCCCACGAGCTGCGGATTCCCGCGCAGAGACGATCGATCTCCTCCACGAGGCGCTCGGAGGCGGGTCCGACCCGAACGCGGCCCGATTCCACGACGGCCGCCGTGACGAGGGCCCGGACCTCCGGATCGACCGTCAGTCGGGGCATGCCCCTAGGATAGGCGAGGCTCGAGACCCCGCCGTGCCGTTAATAATGGGCGGGGAGGCGCGTTCTGATGAGCAAGGACACGAACAAGGAGGAGGCCGTGCAAGCCTTGTCAGAGACCCGCCCCGCGCCGGAGCCCCTGGCCGCCGCCAGCGTCGCCGCGATCTTCGAGGAGCACCACCAGCACGTCTACCGCGTGGCCCGACGAATCACAGGGTGCGCGGAGGATGCGGAGGACGTGATGCAGACCGTCTTCCTCCGCGTTACGCGGCGCGAGCCGGGGGAGCTGCGGAGCGAGGAGCTCGCCAGCTATCTCCACCGCGCCGCGACGAACGCCGCCCTCGATCTCCTCCGGCGTCGCAAGACCGCTCGCTCGGAGCCGCTGGGCGACTTCGACCGATTCCGCGATCAGGCCCCCGATCCCGAGGCGCGACACGAGGGGGCCGAGCTGCGCGCGCGCGTGCGCGCCTCGCTCGCCACCTTGAGCCCTCGGGCCGCCGAGATCTTCGTCCTGCGATACTTCGACGGCTACGGGAACCGCGAGATCGCCCGCCTGTTGAACACCTCCTGGAGCACGGTCGCCGTGACCCTCCACCGCACTCGGGCCAAACTGCAAAAGGACCTGAAGGGAGACCTTCGATGAGCACTCACAAGTCCGACAAGCCGTCCTTGGACGGAATCCTCGAGTCCATCCGCGCCGAGTCCCCCGCTCGGGCGGAGATCGACGCCGCCGCGGAGCGCGCGCGAGCCGTCCTCGGGATCTCGGGCGCGCCCCTCTCGGGCGCGGCGCACATCGAGAGCTGCGCCGGCTTCCAGGCGCTGATCCCCGCGTACCTCGCGGGCTCGCTCCCCGCCGGGACCTCGACACTGCTCGAGGATCACACGCGGGAGTGCATCCCCTGCCGCAGGGCGCTGATCGCCGCGCGCACGCCGAAGACCGCGGCCCCCGCGGCTGCGGCCGAGGACCGGCGGCCCGCCTACAAGCGCTGGTCAGCCGCCGCGGCGGTCGCCGCGCTGGCGGTGCTCGGAGCCTACACGGCGTGGCAGGCGGCTCCACTCTTCGGCGCCGATCCCAAGCTGAAGGTCATCCGGCTGGACGGGACGCTCTACAAGGCGACCTCGGGCTCGCTGAGTCCGCTGAGCGTGGGGATGATCGTGTCGGCGAAGGACGCGGTCCGGACCGCCAAGGGTTCCGGGGCGCTCCTCCAGATGGACGACGGCTCCCGCATCGAGATGCGCGAGCGGACCGAGCTGTCGGTCGCGAAGCGTCGCGACGGGGCGACGGTCCGCCTCGACGGCGGCGCGATCATCGTCGAGGCGTCGCCGCAGGGGTCGGGGCACCTCGACGTCCGGACGGCCGATTGCCTGGTCGCGGTCAAGGGGACGATCTTCGCGGTCAACTCGGGGACGAGGGGATCGCGCGTCTCGGTCGTGGAAGGGGCGGTGCAGGTCGCCGCGGACGGGCACGAGAGCGTGCTCGAGCCGGGCGAGCAGATGGCGACGTCGGATGCGGTCACTCCGGTCTCCGTCGGCGACGAGATCGCCTGGAGCGCCGACGCCGCGCGGTACACGCAGCTCCTCCACGAGCTGACCTCGCTGCGGAAGGACCTCGACGCCCGCGTCCCGAACCCGAAGCTGCGCTACGGCTCGCGGCTCCTGGACACGATGCCCGACGGCACCGTGCTGTACGCCGCGATTCCCAACCTGACCGAGGCGCTGATCGAGGCGAAGACCGTGTTCGAGGAGCACGTCGCGCAGAGCGACGCCCTCCAGGCCTGGTGGAACGAGCACATGAGCACCCCCGAGGCGCGCCGCGAGATGGACCAGACGTTCGAGCGGCTGCGCAACTACGGCGGGCAGCTCGGCGACGAGATCGTTATCTCGCTCTCGATGGACCCGGCCGGGCAGGTCCGCGGCCCGCTCCTCTCGGCCGAGGTGGCCGATCCGGGAGCGTTCCGGAAGATGCTCGTGCGCGACCTCAAGACCGTCGAGAACGCCAAGCAGATCGTCCACGACACGTCCCTCGCGTTCGACGGGCACCTCATGCGGCTGTCGCCGGCGAACCGGTCCAAGCCGGCTCCGGGCGCCGCCGCGTGGGCGACGTCCCCGCTGCGGGCGAAGCTCGACGCCGCCTACACCCGCGGCGTCTCCTGGCTGTTCGGAGCCGATCTGAAGACGATGGTCGCGCGGGCGGCCGAAGAGGCCCGAGCTCGCGGGGAGACCGGGGAGCGCGTGACGGCGAGGCTGGAGCACACGGGTCTCCTGGACGCGGAGTACCTCGTGGTCGAGCGAACCGAAGGGGCCCAGGGAGCGGACCACCTCGCGGAGATCTCGTTCGATCGGACCCGCCGCGGGCTCGCCGGCTGGCTTTCGGCGCCCGCGCCGATGGGGGCCGCGGAGTTCATCTCCCCCGACGCATCCTTCGCGGCGGCGGCGGTGATGAAGCGGCCCGAGGCCCTCGTGGCCGAGGCCCTCTCCTGGGTGGGTCCGGATCAGGCCGCGATCGAGCGGCATCTCTCGGACGAGGACTCCGAGCTGAGCCTGGAGATCCTCCGGGGGCTGGCCGGAACCCTGGGAGGAGACGTCGCCTTCGCCCTGGATGGACCGATCCTCCCCATCCCCTCCTGGAAGGTGGCGGTCGAGGTCTACGAGCCGGAACGGTTCCAGGCCGAGTTCGAGAAGCTGATCGCCCACGTCAACGAGCGGATCGCCGCCGAGGGTCTTCAGGGCCGGATCGTTCTCGATCGCGAGGAGATCGGGAACCGGACCGACTGGGTCGTGCGTTACACCGCACCGAGCACCGACGGATCCGCAGCGGCTCAGGGGAACCCGATGCGCTACACCTTCACCGACGGCTACCTGATCGCGACCCCCAGCCGCGTCCTCCTCGATCGCGCGATCGAGCAGCGCGGGAACGCCTACACGCTCGCGCGCTCCCAGGAGTTCCTCTCGCTCCTCCCCGCCGACGGCGACCTCAACGTCTCCGCGTTCGTCTGGGAGCACCTCGGCCCGTCGCTCGCGCCGATCGCGGCGAAGCTGCGCGGCGTCATCGCCGCCGACGCGGGCGTCTTCGACGCGATCGCCTCCGACGAGCGAGCGCGCCTGCTGACCGTCCGCGCCGAGGATGACCGCATCCTGTTCGGCTCGCGCGGGGAAGCCGGGCTCGGCTCCATCCTCGGCTCCGTGATCTCGGCGCGAAAGCTCGCCGGTCTCGGCGAGATCCTGGACGCGGCGCGGCAGTCGTCGCAGCAGGAGGCAGCGTCGCCGCAATGACCGGTGCCGGCTCGATCGAGCTGCGGGGATTGGGCGTCCGCTTCGGCGGACGCCCGATCCTCCAGGATCTGACGGCCACGCTCACCGGCCGGGCGATCGGGCTCCTCGGCCCCAACGGCGCCGGGAAGACGACCCTCCTCCACACGCTGCTGGGATTCCACCGTCCCTCGGAGGGCTCGGCGCGGATGCGGGGCGAGGACGTGACGGGGGGCGCCTCGCGCCTCTCCGGGATGATCGGGTACATGCCGGAGAGCGACGCCTTCATCGCGGGGATCACCGCGGTCCGGTTCGTACGCATGATGGGGGAGATCTCGGGGCTGCCACCCGAGGCCGCCCTCGAGCGCGCTCACGAGACGCTGCATTACGTGGGGCTCGGCGAGGCGCGGTATCGCACGCTCGAAGGATTCTCGCTGGGGATGAAGCAGATGGCCAAGCTCGCGCAGGCCATCGTCCACGCGCCGAAGATCCTGTTCCTCGACGAGCCGACCAACGGCCTCGATCCCCCCGCCCGCGCGAGGATGATCCGGCTCGTCAAGGAGATCCGCGACGCGGGGCAATCGCAGATCGTCCTCTCCTCGCACCTGCTCCGCGACGTCGAGGAGTGCTGCGACGAGGTGCTCGTGCTGAAGGCGGGGCGGATCGCGTTCCACGGGAACCTCGAGGAGGAGCGCCGGGCCAACCGGAAGTTCCTGCAGGTCGAGACACGCGGGGACGAGCGCGCCTTCGCCGCGGCAGCCGAGGCGATCGGCTGCACCTGCGCCCTCATCTCGCCGGGACGGCTGAAGATGATCCTCCCCGAGGCGATCGAGGTGCGGGACCTCTACAAGATCGCCGCGGCGCAGCAGATCCAGATCCGGAAGCTCGACTACAAGAGGGACTCGCTGCAGGACATCTTCCTCAAGGCGATGGAGGAGCCGCGTGGCCGTCTATGACCGCCGCTACCGCGCCTACGACGGCCCGCTGACCCCGCTCTCCCGGCGGTGGCGGGTCCTGCCGCGGTTCGCCTGGGCCCAGGTCTCCCGCTCGCGCCTCTTCGCCGCGTTCTTCATGCTGTGCTTCTTCTGGCCGATCGCCGCGACCGTCTGGATCTATCTCCACCACAACCTCCGGGCCCTCGCGAACGCGGGGCTCGACGCGGTCAAGCTCGCTCCGGTGGACGCGACGTTCTTCGCCGCGTTCATGGGGATCCAGTGCTTCATCCTCGGCGGCCTGCTGACGCTCTTGGTCGGACCGGGGCTCGTCTCCCCCGACCTCGCCAACGGCGCGCTCCCGCTGTACCTCTCCCGGCCGATCACCCGCACGGGGTACGCGGTGGGGAAGATGGCGACGCTCGTCGTGCTGATCTCGTCGATCACCTGGGTCCCCGGCCTCTTCCTGTTCCTCCTCCAGAGCTGGCTCGAGGGCTGGGCGTGGTTCGCCGGGCATGTGAGGATCGCGGCCGCGATCGTGCTGGGCGCGGGGATCTGGATCGTGACGATCTCGCTGCTCGCGCTCGCGACCTCCGCGATGGCGCGGCGCAAGGTCGTCGCGCAGACGTTCCTGCTGGGCGTGATCGTCTTCGGGACGGTCGCGGGACAGGCGATCAACCAGATGTTCGACACCTCGCTCGGATTCCTGTTCAACCTCCCCGAGCTGATGCACTCGGTCTGGGAAGGGCTGTACGCGGTGCCCCTCGACGCGAGGCTCCCCGCTTGGCTCGCCTGGTCGGCGCTCGCGACGATCTGCGGGCTCTCGATCGCCGTCCTCGCGCGCAAACTGCGGGCGTTCGAGGTGGTCAAGTGATCGTCTTCGACGACGTCTCGAAGTTCTACGGCGAGGTTCTCGGCGTCAATCGCGTGTCGTTGACGATCGCCCCGGGGATCACGAGCCTCGTCGGACCCAACGGCTCCGGGAAGACCACCCTCATGAACCTGATGGCGGGGCTCCTGCGCCCGACGAAGGGCCGGGTCGTCGTGGACGGGACGCCCTCCGATCGCCCGGAGGTCCTCTGCCGCAAGCTCGGCTACTGCACGCAGTACGACGCGTTCCCGCCGGGCCTGACCGGCTACGAGTTCCTCCATGCGACGCTCCGCCTCCACGGGCTCTCGGAGCGCGAGTGCCGCGACCGGTCCGCGCGCGCGATCGCCCGCGTCGGGCTGACCGACGCCGCGGGGCGGCGGGTCGCTGGCTACAGCAAGGGGATGCGCCAGCGCATACGCCTCGCGCAGGCGATCGCGCACGACCCGCACGTGGTGGTCCTCGACGAGCCGCTCAACGGTCTCGACCCGATGGCGCGCGCCGAGACGATCGCCGTCTTCCGTCAGCTCGCCGACGAGGGCCGGTTCGTCGTCCTCTCCAGCCACATCCTCCACGAGGTGGATCTTCTCTCGGACCGGGTCATCCTCATCCATCACGGATACGTCGTCGCCGAGGGGAAGATCGCGGGAGTGCGCGACGAGATCGAGGAGCATCCGGTCCAGGTCCTGGTGCGCTGCGACCGCCCCTCCCTCGTCGCGTCGAGGATCTTCGAGCTGGACAGCGCGGTGGAGATCAAGATCCACGACGATCGGCGCGGCCTGCTCGTGCACACGCGCGACGCCGACAAGTTCTACCTGCTCCTCAACCGGCTCGTCCTCGAGCACGGCCTCGATCTCGAGGCGGTCGCTCCGGCCGACGAGGACGTGCAAGCGGTGTACACCTATCTGATCGAGAAGGACGGGCCGACGTCATGAGCGAGGCCCGGTCCGCCACGGTCCGGCAGGTCCTCGCTGTCCAGGCGCTGGAGCTGCGCAAGCGGTTCCTGGGGAAGCGCGCCATCCCCGTTTACCTGCTGGCGCTGATCCCGCTCATGCTCTTCGGGGGCCGCGCCGTCGCGATGCTGGTGTTCGGGCAGGGGCGGAGCGACACGATCGCTCAGGACAGCGTGGTCTACGCCGCGATCTTCCGGGTGATGATCCTGAGGTTCGTCGTCTACTTCGGCTGCGTGGCGGTGTTCGTTCCCCTCTTCCGCGGGGATATCCTCGACCGCTCGCTCCACTACTACTTCCTGGTTCCGATGCGGCGCAGCACGCTGACCCTGGCGAAGTACCTGTCGGGGCTCGCGGCCGCGCTCGTGCTCTTCTGCGGCGTCACGATGGCGACCTGGGTACTCCTGTACGGCGCGCACGGCCCGACGGTCCTCTTCGAGCGGCTGCTGTCCGCGCGCGGAGCCTTCGAGCTGGGCTCCTACCTGCTGGTGACCGCGCTCGCGTGCGTCGGGTACGGAGCGGTGTTCCTCACCGCCGGGGTCGTCTTCAGGAACCCGATCGTGCCCGCCGTCGCCATCCTCATCTGGGAGGGGATCAACGCCCTCCTCCCGCCCGTGCTGAAGAAGGTCAGCGTCATCCATTACCTCGAGTCGCTGTGCCCGGTGTCGTTCCCGCCAGAGTCGGGGATCGCGATCCTGGCCGACCCGGCGTCCCCGTGGGTCTCGATCCCGGGGCTGCTCCTCCTCGCGGCCGTGCTCCTCGCGATCGCCTCCCGCCGGGTGGCGCGGCTCGAGGTCCTCTACGGCGTGGAGTAGCGCGCGGCTGCTACGATCCGGACATGCCGGGTGACGTGGAGCAGGTCGACCTCGTACTGCGACTCCCCTCCAAGCAGCGGCTTCAGTTCCTCGTGGAAGGTCCCAAGCCCATGGCGCTGGTCCGGGCACTGCCGGACGGCGATTTCTACATGACCGTGCGCGAGGTCGATCCGCAGGAGGCGCTCCCCCTCCTCGCGCTCGCCTCGTCGTCGCAGATCGCCCACCTCCTCGATCTCGAGAGCTGGAGGGGGGATCGATTCGATCCGCTGCGGTGCGGGGCGTGGGTGGCCCTCCTCGTCGAAGCCGGCGAGGCGACGATCCGGCGCTTCGCCCGCACGATCGACGACGAGACCCTGATCCTGCTCTTCCGGAACTGGGCGCGCGTGCGCGCGCTCGAGATCGATCACGAGGAGCCTACGCGCGGCCACGGGGTGACCGAGATCGGGGACGACCGCGGGTTCGTCGCCCCCGACGGCGCGCACGTCCTCGTTCCGGAGCGGAGCGAGCACGCGATCGCGGCGCGCAGGCTGGCGGAGGTCCTGTTCCTCGACGACCGGGCGCGGTACCAGGGGATCGTCCGGTCCGCGCTCTTCGAGATGGCCTCCGAGGTCGAGGAGACGGCGCTCCGGTGGCGGACGAGCCGGCTCGAGGAGCACGGCTACCCGTCGTGGGAGGAAGCCCAGTCGATCTACGCGCCTCCGGCCGCGGTCTCGCGACCTCGCGACGCGAGCGACGCCCCCGCCGCCGACGCGCCCCTCGCGCCGCGGGCCGCCCTCCGGACGATCGCCCCCTACACGGCCATCGCCGCCGCCGTCGATACCCTCGACGCCGGAGAGCGAGAGCGCGTGCTCTTCGGCCTCTCCGCGCTGGCCAACCGCGTTCTCGTCGCCGACGGCGCGGACCCCGGATCGATGGAGGCGCAGCACGGCGTGCTGGCGCGGAGCGGCGCCTACGTCGCGCTGGCGCTCGACCGCCGCAAGGCGCGTAGCCCCCGCGACGCCGCGCGGGTCCTCGCCGAAGTCCCCGCGGTCGAGCTGTTCCGTGAAGGGTTCTCGGAAGCGGCCGCGCTCGGCGCACAGGCGCGCGCGATGCGTGTCCCCGAAGCGCTCGTGGATCCGCCGCTGCGCACCCGCGTGAGGCTCCTCCTCGGCCCGCGCCCTCTCTACGTGGACCTCGCCGGAGGCGCCGGGGAGGAGGGGGCCCGGGACTTCCGGAGCCTTGCCGAGGTCGAGGAGACGCGGGCGACGCTCGAGCTGATCGAGGCGCTGCGCGTGGCGCTGCTCGACCGCCAGGGCATCGCTCCCGACGCGCTGCTGCGCGAGGAGCCGAGGCCGTTCGAGACGCCTCCCCGGATCTCGACGCTCCTCCTGACCGCCCTCGCCTGGCACGCCACGCGTGGGGAGGTCCGCGTCGACCGGCTCCCCGCCGACCGCGTCTCGGATTTCCTCCGGAGCGTCGCCTCGCGGCGGACCGCCGACGCGGAGGCCCCGGTGCGGGCGATGGAGCGCCTGCTCGAGGCGCTGCGGCGCGAGACCCCGCTCCCCCCGCGCACGGCCGCCTCCCTGCGGGCGTTCGCGATCGATTGTCTCGACACGCTCGCGGCGGACTGCGCGCAGCTCGACCCCGGGACGCCCGCCACCCCGCGCGTGATCGGCTGCCTCAGGCTGGCCTGATGGAGAGGACCTACCCATGAAGAAGGACGAGCCCCTGAAGTCCGCGTACGACCTCGCGATGGAGCGGCTCCGCGCGAAGGACAAGGCGGAGGGCGTCGAGGAGCGGAGCCCGCTGTCGGACGCGCAGAAGCGGAGGATCGCCGAGCTCCGGAGCGAGGCCAAGGCCAAGCTCGCGGAGCTGGAGATCCTGCACCGCAAGAGCCTCAAGGAGGCGAAGGACGCCGAGGCGACCGCGAAGCTGGAGGAGAACTACGCGACGGATCGCGGCCGGGTGGAGTCGCGCCTCGCCGATGCGATCGAGCGCGCGCGGAAGGGCTAGGAGCGCTCCTCCCAGACCCGGGCGAGCTCGACGATCACCTTCGCCGCCAGCTCCATGTCCTGCGCGGAGACCCACTCCAGCCGGGAATGGAAGTTGTGCTCGCCGGCGAAGATGTTCGGCGTGGGGAGTCCCATGAAGCACAGGCGCGAGCCGTCCGTCCCTCCGCGGATCGGATGCTCGCGGAGGGGGAGCCCGACGCGGCGAATCGCCTCACGCGCGTTCTCGACCACCTTCGCGTGCTGGTCCAGCACCGACTTCATGTTGCGGTAGGACTCCTCGACCTTGAGCTCCACCGCGGCCCCCGGCCAGGCCGCGACCGTCTCGCGCGCGAGGGACTCGAGCCAGGTCTCCTTCTCCTTGAGGCCGCCGTCCTTGAAATCGCGGATGAGGAGCTTCACCGAGGTCTTGTCCACGGAGGCGTTGACCACGTAGGGATGCACGTACCCTTCGTATCCTTCGGTCGTCTCGGGCGAGGTCCGGTCCTTCGGAAGGCGGCCGATGAAATCCGCTGCGACCTTGATCGCGTTGATCATCTTCCCCTTCGCGTACCCCGGGTGGGTGTTGAATCCCCGGAAGGTGACGGTCATCGCGTCGGCGGAGAAGGTCTCCATCTCGATCTCTCCGCGGGTCTCCCCGTCCATCGTGTACGCGCACGACGCCCCGAACCGCTCGACGTCGAAGTACTTCGTGCCGTTCCCGACCTCCTCGTCCGGCGTGAATCCGATCCGGATCGGCCCGTGCGGGATCTCGGGGTGCGCGAGCAGGTATTCCGCCGCGGTCACGATCTCCGCCACGCCGGCCTTGTTGTCCGCGCCGAGGAGCGTCGTCCCGGAGGCGGTGACGATGTCGCATCCGATCTGATCGGCGAGCGCCGGGTTGTCGCCGAGCCTCAGCACCGCCGTCGGATCGTCGGGGAGCACGAGATCCTGCCCCCGATAGTTCCGGTGGACGATCGGCTTCACGTTCGCGCCGGGCATCTCCGGGCTCGTGTCGACGTGCGCGATGAACCCGACGACGGGCACGCCCCGCTTCTTGGTCGTCGGCGGGATCGTCGCGAAGACGTAGCCGTGCTCGTCGATCGCGGCGTCGGCCAGCCCGATGCCCTGCAGCTCGCCCACGAGATGCCGGAGCAGGTCGAGCTGCTTCGCGGTGGACGGGTACGTCTCGGAGGTCTCGTCCGACTGCGTGTCGAACGCGACGTAGGTGAGGAACCGCTTGAGGCAGGCATCGCGGAGCGACGGATCCGGCATGGGGCACCTCGCAAGCCGAGAACGCTACAAGCGCGCGCTTCGACTCGCAAGGTCCCTTGTCTCCTCGAGCACGCTGCGCTAGGATGCGTCGTCGCCGCGGTACCGCATTCGCCGGGCGACGCACGGAGTCCCGATGGTGCGTGCCCTGGGCGTCATCCCAGCCCGCTACGCTTCAACCCGGTTCCCCGGCAAACCCCTCGCTCCCCTCGGACACGGCACCCTCGTCGGCGCGGTGTGGTCCGCGGCCGCAGCCTGCCGGAGCCTGTCGCGCGTGGTGGTCGCGACCGACGACGAGCGCATCGCCGCCGCCTGCCGGACCATGGGGGCGGAGGCGATGATGACCTCACCCACCCATCCTTCCGGGACGGATCGCGCGGCCGAGGTCGCGCGGCGGGCCGGCGACGGCTTCGACGTCGTCGTGAACATCCAGGGGGACGAGCCGTTCCTCACCGCGACGGCGCTCGATCGGCTCCTCGACGGCCTCTCGAAGCGCCCGGATTGCGCGGCGGCGACCCTCGCCGAGCCGCTGATCGAGCCGGACGACCTGTTCGACCCAGGCGCGGTCAAGGTGGTCTGCGCGCGCGACGGACGGGCGCTCTACTTCTCGCGCTCGCCGATCCCGTACCACCGCGCGGCCGCCGGAACGCTCCGCACCGACTTCCGGGGCGCGCTCGCCACCCGACCGGGCGGCACGGCGGGCTACCTCAAGCATCAGGGGATCTACGCCTACCGCCGCGAGACCTTGTTCGCGCTGACCGTGATGGCCCCTTCCCCGCTGGAGGTGGACGAAGGGCTCGAGCAGCTCCGCGCGCTTCAGGCCGGGATCGCGATGCTGGTCGTGGAGTCCGACTTCCGCTCGATCGCCGTCGACACACCGGCCGACCTCGCCCGCGCGGCGGCGCGGCTCGCCGCCGGCCAGGAGATCCACCGATGATGAAGTCCAAGCGGACCACGAAGTACATCTTCGTCACGGGCGGCGTCGTCTCGTCGCTGGGGAAGGGATTGGCCGCCGCTTCCATCGGACGGATCCTCGAGGGACGGGGCTTCAAGATCACGATGCAGAAGCTCGATCCCTACATCAACGTCGATCCCGGCACCATGAGCCCCTTCCAGCACGGAGAGGTCTTCGTGACCGACGACGGGAGCGAGACCGATCTCGACCTCGGGCACTACGAGCGGTTCACGTCAATGGTCGCGGACAAGAACGCGAACTTCACGACGGGGAAGATCTACCAGAGCGTCATCGAGAAAGAGCGGCGGGGGGACTACCTCGGGGCGACGGTCCAGGTCATCCCGCACATCACCGACGAGATCAAGGAATCGATCCTCAAGGTCTCCGAGAGCTGCGACATCCAGATCGTCGAGATCGGCGGCACCGTCGGCGACATCGAGTCGTTGCCGTTCCTCGAGGCGATCCGGCAGTTCCGCCTGGACGTCGGACGGAGCAACGCCGCCTTCGTGCATTTGACGCTGGTCCCCTGGATCGGGACCTCGGGGGAGCTGAAGACGAAGCCGACCCAGCACTCGGTGAGGGAGCTCCGCGCGATCGGCATCCAGCCCGACATCCTCCTGTGCCGGTGCGACCGCGCGATCCCGCAGGAGGTGAAGCGCAAGATCGCCCTCTTCTGCAACATCTCCGAGGACGCGGTGATCTCGGCGCGGGACGTCGAGACGATCTACGAGGTGCCGCTCGCGCTCTCCGCCGAGGGGATCGACGAGATCATCATGAAGCTCCTCGACCTCCCGTACCGGAGGAAGTCGCTCAAGGACTGGGAGGACCTCGTCCACAAGATCCAGAACCCGGTGGACGACGTGACGATCGGCATCGTCGGCAAGTACGTCAGCTACGAGGACTCCTACAAGTCGCTCAACGAGGCGCTCCTCCACGGCGGGACGGCGTCGAATCTCAAGGTCCGGCTGAAGTGGCTCGAGGCGGAGGAGATGGCCGACGGGAAGCTCGACGCCGAGCTGTCACGGGTGGACGGCATCCTGGTCCCCGGCGGATTCGGGATCCGCGGCGTGGCGGGGATGATCGAGGCGATCCGCTACGCCCGCGAGCGGCGTGTGCCGTTCTTCGGCATCTGCCTCGGCCTGCAGTGCGCGGTCATCGAGTGCGCGAGGAACCTGGCGGGGCTCGCCGGGGCCGACTCGACGGAGTTCAACGAGGGGACGCCGTACAAGGTGATCTACAAGCTCCGCGACCTCCTGGGCGTGGACGACATGGGCGGCACGATGCGGCTCGGCGCGTACCCGGCGAACCTGGCCGCGGGGAGCCGCGCGCGCGAGGCCTACGGCGAGCCGGTCGCGGTGGACCGGCACCGGCATCGCTACGAGGTCAACCAGGACTTCCTCCCGCAGCTGACGTCGGCGGGGCTCTCGGTCTCGGGGCTCTCCCCCGACGGGAAGTTCGTGGAGATCGTCGAGTACACCGATCATCCGTGGTTCCTCGCCTGCCAGTTCCACCCCGAGTACAAGTCGCGCCCCCTCGCGCCGCACCCGCTGTTCCGCGAGTTCGTGGCCGCGGCCTACCGCAACAAGCTGTCGCGTCGTGGCCCGCTCGGCGTGCAGGAGCACGATGCGCTCACCGCGCATCCGCATCGCTGACGGCGTCTCCGCCGGCGACGGCGCGCCGCTGCTGATCATCGCGGGGCCCGACTCGATCGAGAGCGAGGAGCACACCCTCCGGATGGCCGTGGCCCTCGCCGCGATCGCGCGGGACCGCGGCGTGCCGCTCGTGTTCAAGGCGTCGTTCGACAAGGCGAACCGCACGTCCTCCGCCTCGTTCCGGGGCCCCGGGCTGGATGCGGGGCTGGCCGCGCTCGCCCGCGTCAAGCGCGAGACCGGGTTGCCGGTCACCACCGACTTCCACGTTCCGGAGCAGGCCGCCGCGCTCGCGAAGGTGGTCGATCTGCTCCAGGTCCCGGCCATGCTCTCGCGCCAGACCGACATGCTCGTCGCGGCCGCCCGGACGGGGCGGGCGGTCAACATCAAGAAGGGGCAATTCCTCGCCCCGTGGGACGCGGACCGCGCCGTGGAGAAGGTGCGCGCCGCCGGAAACGTGAACGTGATGATCACCGAGCGCGGCGTGACGTTCGGCTACAACACGCTCGTCGTGGACTTCCGCGCGCTTCCGCGGCTGCGCGAGTCGGGCGCCCCGGTCTGCTTCGACGCGACTCATTCCGTTCAGATCCCCGGCGGGCGCGGGGACGCGTCGGGGGGAGAGCGGCGCTACATCGCGCCGCTGGCCCGCGCGGCGGTCGCGGTCGGGGTGGACGCCGTGTTCTTCGAGGTGCACGACGATCCCGAGCACGCGCTCTGCGACGGACCCAGCCAGATCCCGCTCGACGTCTTCCCCGCCGTGCTCGACGCGGTGCTCGCCGTCGATCGCGCGGCCCGGGAGCATCCGATCCCGCTGTTATGATGGCGGGGTGTCGCGCGAGATCGCCCGCCGCGTCCTGACGATCGAGTCCGAGGCCGTCGCGGCCCTCGCCGCGAGGGTCGATGCGTCCTTCGAGCGGGCCGTCGACGTCGTCGCGGGGTGCAAGGGCCGGGTGGTCGTGTCCGGCATGGGGAAGTCGGGGATCGTCTGCCAGAAGATCGCCGCGACGCTCTCCTCCACCGGCACCCCGGCGTATTACCTTCACCCCGCCGAGGCGCTCCACGGCGACATCGGACTGGTCGTCGCCGGCGACGTCGTTCTCGTGGTCTCCAACTCGGGCGAGACCGAGGAGCTCGTGCGCTGCCTCGAGCTGGTCCGCCGCGTCGGCGTGCCCATCGTCGCGCTCACCGGGCGCCCCGGCTCGACCCTCGCGCGCCACGCGGACGTCCACGTCGACGTGTCGGTTGCGCGCGAGGCGTGCGCGCTCGATCTGGCCCCGACCGCCTCGACGACTGCCGCGCTCGCGATGGGCGACGCCCTGGCCGTCGCGTGCTACGAGCGCCGCGGCTTCACCGCAAAGGACTTCGCTCGCACGCATCCCGGCGGCCGCCTCGCCCGGAAGGTCACCGAGGTTCGGGAGCTCATGCGGCAAGGAGACGCGCTCCCGCGTGTGCGGGTCGGCGCCTCGCTCACGGAGGCCGTCCGCGAGATCTCCGCGAAGGGGCTCGGGATGACCTGCGTGGTGGACGAGTCCGGAAGGCTGGCCGGGATCCTCACGGACGGCGACCTTCGCCGGCGGGTGCTCGCCCACGAGCGGCCCCTCGAGGGGACCGTGGGGGCGGCCATGACCCCCCGTCCGGTCACCATCGCGCCGGACGCGCTCGCGGGCGAGGCGCTCCGGCTGCTCGAGGAGCGCAAGATCACCTCGCTCGCGGTGACCGACGCGGCGGGGGCGCTGATCGGGGTCCTCCAGATCCACGACCTCTGGCGCACGCAGCTCTTCTAGGAGCCCGATGACCTCGTCACCCAAGACCGTGGTCGACCGCGCCAAGAGCGTCCGCCTCGTCCTCATGGACGCGGACGGGGTGCTCACCGACGGGCGCCTCTACGTCCTCGCCGACGGAAACGAGGCCCGCGCCTACGACGCGCGCGACGGCCTCGCGGTGCGGCTCGGCCAGGCCGGGGGCCTGAGCTTCGGCGTCGTGTCCGGTCGAAGCTCTCCCGCCGTCGCCTCGCGCGCGAGCGAGCTCGGCTTCGTGGAGATCCACCAGAAGGTCGCCTCGAAGGGAGCGTGCGTGGACGAGATCGCGAAGCGGCTCGGCCTCGCGCTCCACGAGATCTGCTTCATCGGGGACGATATCGTCGACGTCCCCGCGTTCCGGCGCTGCGGGCTCGCCGTCGCGCCGGTGGACGCCGAGCCGGAGGCGCTCGAGCATGCGCACGTGGTCGGGCGGCGGGCAGGGGGGCGCGGGATCGTGCGCGAGGTCGTGGAGATGATCCTCCGGGCCCGGGGGGCGTGGGACGCCGCGAGCGCCCCGTATCTCAAGGAGTGATGCGATGCGCCTGGTTTTGATCCTCGTCATCCTCGCCCTCCTGCTCGCGATCCTGGGCTTCGCGATGACCAACCTCGAGACGCGAACCGCGATCACCGTCTGGCAGACGCCCTACCAGGACGTCCCGCTGTGGTCCGTGGTCTTCCTGTCGGCCCTCGCGGGGATCGTGTCGGTCGGCGTGATCGCCGTCGTCGACGGGGCGTTCATCCGGGCCCGCAACCGGCAGCTCGTCCGCGAGCTCCGTCGCGTCGAGACGGAGCTGAATTTCCTGCGCACGCAGCCGATCACTCCTCGGCGGGAGCCGGACGCGCCCGGAGGGGCCGAGACCGCAACCGAGGAGGGGGACGTCGTGGAGCCGGCGCGGGCCGCGGTGCCGCTGGCGAGCGCGCCGGTCTACCAGCCGGAGGACCTGGACGAGGACGACCCGTACTCCGGCGGCCGCGCGGTCTGACCGCGCTCGCTATGCGATCGTCGCGAGTTGCTCCGCGAGCGCGGCGGCCCTCTTCTCGCCCAGGTGCATCTGGAGCCTCGCGAGCTCCGCGCTGAGGAGGAGCTGGAACGCCCCCGCGGCGTCGTCGATCCGGTGCTCGACCACCGCGCGCTTGAGCCCCTCGGGATCCCACGACCCGTCGGCGCGCAGCTCGGCACCGGAGAACAGGTCGGCGAGGCTCTCGTCGAGCGCGCTGCGGCAGGACCGGACGAAGTTCGCCGCTCCGGCGCCGACTTCGGCGCGAACCGCTCGGAAGAGCACGACGTGGCGGGCGTTGAAGCTGATGATCGCCCCTTCCCATCCTTCCCTCGGCTGCCAGCTCTCCGCGGGAGGAGCGGCGGGCGTGGGAGCGGGCTCCGGCTCCGGCGCGGCGATCGAGGCGACCTGCGGCGTTGCGGGCGCAGGCGCGAGCGCCGGCGGAGGCGACGCGAGCGCCGATTCCAGCTCCTCCCGGCTGACGCGCGAGGTGCGATCGGGGTCCTGGGACACGTCGCTCTCCGGCGAGGCCTCGAGGGCGGGCTCGGCGAACGCGAGCTCGGCGGGAGGAGCGGACGCCGGCACGGTCTCGATCGGCGGCGCGGGAGCGGCCTCGGGCTCGGCCTCGGGGACAGGGGCGTCCCTTTCCAGATCGAACTCGCGCGCCGCGGTCGGCGGCATGTCGACCTTCATGTCCTCGAGTCCGGTGCCGGGCTCGCCGAGCTCGAACCGGGGGAGCGCGTCGTCCGGCTCGGGCTCGGGCTCGGAGGGCACCCCGGCGTCGACCGCCTCGTGCGAGAGGACGAGGGTCTCGTCGGACGACATCTCGGCATCGGGGATCGAGAGCACCGCGGGAGTCGCCGCCGGGCGGTCGTCGGGGGCGCGCTCGCCCGCGAGGCGCCAAGGCTCCGAGATCAGCTCGGCGCTCTCGTCGACATCGGCGGACAACGGGATGGGCTCGGGCTCGCGATCGGGATCGGCGGCGACGGGGACCTCCTCGACGTCCTCGGCTTCGTCGATCGACGCCGCGACGCCGGGGTCCTCCGCCGGGGCGGATACCGTATCGCCGGCCGCGGGCCTCGCGTCGAGCCCGTCGAGGACCGTGTCCACGGAGACCTCGATCGGGGCCTCGCCGATCGCGCCGAGAAGGCGGAGCGCCCAGAGGATCTGACAGGAGCGGAAGTCCCCGAGCACGCTCTCGCGGCAGATCTCCAGAACCGTCTTCGGGGATTTCATGAGCGAGATCAGCTCCCACTCCTCGGGGCCGACGCTCATCTTGTCGAGCACGGACAGGTACGGCGAGAGGAGGGTCAAGCGGGCGCCGAGCCCTCCGCAGCCGTCCCGCACACGCGACCAGGACGTGACGCGCCGCACCCCCGCGAAGACGAGCTCCTCGATGCTCCGGTTGAGGGTGATGTCCTCGATGGTGGGAAGGTCGCCGGCAACGAACTGGAAGTCCCCGTCGCTCCAGCGGAACGTGTCGAACACGATCTCCGAGAGCTGCTCGCGCACGGTGGCGCGGAGGTCGTCCTCGTCGATCACGCCGAGCTCGAGCAGGATCGTCCCCACGCGCTTGTTCGAGAGGAGGCGCCGCGCGGTCTCCTCGCGGTCGCGAAGCGAGATGACCCCCCGCCGCAAGAGGTGCGCGACCAGGCCGTCGTCGATCGCGTTCGACGTAGCGAACACGCAGACGCCTTCCTTCAGATGGAGCGTCCGCTCGAGCGAGCCCTGCGTGACGTGCAGGACGCCCGTCTCGTCGCGGCGGCACAGCCGGATCAGCACCTCCGGCAGGCTCGTCCGCTCGAGGCGCCCTTCCAGGACCTCGCGCCCCCCCGAATCGTTCGCGCGATCGACCTCGTGCACGAGCCCGAGGACGCGGAACGCCCACAGCGCTTGGTAGATCTCGTAGTTCGAGAGGAACACCTCGCGGCACATCGCGTCCAGCGAGGCGCCGTGGTCGCCCGCGTGCTCGAGCCGCTGCAGGAGCATGCGCTCGCCGTCGCGGATATCGAGCCCCTCCAGCACCCCACGCCAGCCGGGATCGAGGCGGAAGCGCGTCGAGGGAGGCCCGACGCTCCGCCGGATGCGGGAGAACGACCGGATCTGACGGATCCCCTGGAGGAGGATCTCGGTCGTCCGCATGCCGAGCGTGACGACCTCTTCGGTCGGGAGAGGCCCTTGGTGGAAAGCGTAGTCCCCGTCCTCCCAGGCGAACAGCCCGAGGACGATCCCCTTGACCTGCGCGAGGACTCCGCGGACGAGGTTGTCGGGGCTCAGGTGTCCGGCGGAAACCAGGATCGCCCCGAGGCGCTTCCCGCTCGAGAGCTGGGAGATCGCGCGCTCGAGCTGGTCGAGCGTGATGACCCCCTCGCGGAGCAGGAGCTCTCCCAGACGATCGTTCGGGTCGCCGGACGCGGCGAACACGATCCTGCCGGCGTCGACGTAGACCTTCTTGGTGATCCCGCGGGCGGTCAGATGCAGCACGCCGGTCGAGCGGCGCCGGCACAGGTTCCAGAGCAAGTCGGGAACGCTGATGCCTTCGAGCCGGCCGTTGACCAGACTCGCAGGAAGACTCGTTCGTGTGTTGTCGTCCATGCCGACTCCCGACCCGTGCCCGGGACCCGGACCTAAACTTAGGCGCGTTACGAAACCGGTCAAGGAGCGCCGAGAATCGGCCGTCGCGCGTCAGGGCTCCGGAGAACGGGCCTCCTCGATCATCATGACGGGGATCCCGTCCACGATCGGGTAGACGCGGCGGCAGCCCTCGCAGCGGAGGCCGGCCCCGTCGGCCAGCTCCGTGATCGCCGCGCGGCAGGCCGGGCATCGGAGCATCTCGAGCAGTCGCGCGTCGATCGACACGTGCCGGTGTATACAACGTCTCGAAGGAGCCCGCAAAGGGAGGTCCCTATACTCCGGCTCGTGCAGGAGTTCCCCGCTCCCCTCCGGCGCTCCCTCGCCGCCCACGGCTCCGGCCTGACCGTGCTCGTCCTGCGGCTCGGAGCGATGGGCGACATCGTGCGGACGCTTCCCGCGGTCCGCCTCCTCCGATTCGGTCTTCCCGACGCGCGGGTGCATTGGGTGGCCTGGGAGGCGTGGACGCCCCTCCTCCGCGGCCACGCGGAGATCGATGAGGTCGTGGCGATCCCCCGCTCCGAATGGCGCGGAATGGCGCGCGCGCCCGGCCGTTGGACGGACCTCGCCGCAGCGGCGCGGGGTCTGGTCGCGGCGCTGCGCGCCGCCGCTCCAGGGCTCGTGCTGGACTTCCACGGCGATCTCCGCAGCGGGCTCCTCGGGCGCCTCTCGGCGGCGCCGGTCCGACTGGGTTACTCGGGGCATCAACAAAAGGAAGGGAACCGGCTCTTCACGACCCATCGCGTCCCCCCCGGGCCGCGGAGGAGATCGCGCATCGACCGCAACCTCGAGCTCGTGCGCGCGCTCGGCCTTCCGGTCGACCCGATGCCGGACGCGGGGATCCCGATCGGCCCGGTCGACGAGCGAGCCGCCGCGGGGGTCCTGTCGGCGTCGGAGGTCCGGTCGGCATACGCCGTCCTCAACGCGGGGGCGAGCCGCCGCCAGGCGTACAAGAAGCCTCCGCCCGGGCTCCTCGCCGAGGCCGCCCGGGCCGCGGCAGGCGCGGGGCTCGTGCCCCTGGTCGTCCACGGTCCCGGCGAGGAGGACGATGCGCGAGCTGTCGTCGAAGCCTCGCGCGGCGTCGCGCGGAGCGCGGGCGCGACGGGTCTCCTCGCGCTCGCGGCCCTCCTTCGCGGCGCCCGCCTGTTCGTCGGCGGGGATTCGGGACCGCTCCACCTCGCCTGCGGCGTGGGCTGCCCCGTGGTCGGGCTCTACGGCCCGACGGATCCGGCGGTCAACGCTCCGTGGAGGGTGCCGAGCGCGAGCGTGGCCCCCGAGGGGCGCGCCTACACGGGGATCAAGGCGCGCGACCGGCGGTCGGGAGGCTTCGAGGGGATCGGCGAGGACGAGGTCGCCCGCGCGGTCGAGAGCGTGCTCGCGGTCCCCTCAATCGTCGAGGGCCTCGAGTAGGAAGCGGATCTCCGCCGCGAGGCCGTCGTGGTGGTGGCGGAGCGCAGCCTCGATCCCCCGTTCGTACGCGCCGCGGGCCGCCTCGACGCGCCCGAGCCGCTCGAGACACAATCCGAGGCTCTTCAGCGCCGCTCCCACGTCCCCCGCTTCGAGGGCGAGGTAGGCCTCGAGCTGCTCCGCCGCACCCGACCACTCGCCGGCCCGGAAGAGCTCGTTCGCGAGGAAGTAGCGCGCGCGGGGATCTCGCGGGGAACGTTCGACCAGCTCGCGCAGCTTGTCGAGGCGCGACGGCTCGCTCACGACCGCCTCCATCCGGCGCGGTGCAGGGCGAGGGACAGCCTCCCCGCGGTGCGATGGCGGGCCAGGCGCCGGGCCAACGCCTCGTCCCCACCAGCGTAGAGGGAGTACCAGAGGTCCTCGGTCCCCGGACCCAGCGGCCCCGCAACGCCGGTGAGCTTCGCGCACGAGCGCTCCATCCGCCGGATCGCCGCCTGACGCGGACCGAACGCGACGGGCCCCGAGACGAACCGCGCGCGATCGAGATCGATCACGAGCACGTCGGAGGCGTCGGGCCGGGCTCCCCGGAGCAGGAGGTTCCCGAGATTCAGATCCGGATGGAGCATCCCGCCGTCGTGCATCCGACGGACCGCCCTCATCACCGCCGCGAGGTCGTCGCGGGTGAGCGCGCGTCCGATCACCCGCCGCGCGAGATCCTCCCCTCCCTCGACTTCCTCGAAGGCCATGGCGCCGCGCACCAGCCCCGATGGTCCCGCCTCGACGGCGAGCGCGATGGGGCGAGGCGTCGGGATCCCGCGCGCTCGCGCCTCGACTGAGGCCGCGAGAATCGCGACGAGACGGGACGCGGAGGGATAGCGGTCCTTCCAGAGCGACGCGAGCCGTCCACCGCGCCTCATGAGCTTGATCCGCCACCGCGCCCCCCGCGCCCCTTCGATCACGGCGGTGCCCCCGCGACCGCTCCCGCCCGAGACCGCCTGCGAGGCCGCGCGCCATCCGTCCCACGAGCCCAACCGCAGCGCCGCCGGATCCGCCTCGAGCGCGGCATCGACGTACAGCGCGGTGCGGCCCGCGGCTCGGAGAGAGAACCCCGAGGGCGGAGCGGGCCAGGACCTCACCGCGCGCTCCGCGGCGCGGCCGCCTTCCGTGCGGCGATCCACGCGAACCCGACGCCGAGGAGGTACAGACCGATCATCGGCAGCGCGAAGAGGCTCATCGTCAGCGCGTCCCCCGACGGCGTGACGACGGCCGCGGTGATCGCGATGATCATGACCGCGAGCCGGAAATGGCGCATGAGGAACGACGGCGTCACGATACCGAACCGCGCGAGCACGAGGATCACCACCGGCATCTCGAAGACGAGCCCCGCGCCGAGCAGGAGGCGGCTCTCGAACTCGAAGGCCGATTGCAGCGTGAGCTGGGCCTTGAACTGCGAGCCGAGCGAGAGCAGCCAGCGCGCCGTCACCGGGATCGCGACGTAGTAGCCGAACGCCCCGCCCGCCGCGAAGAAGAGGGTGCCGAGCATGATGAAGAGCGCCCCCGCGCGCCGCTCGCCGGGGTAGAGACCGGGGGCCACGAACCCCCAGAGCTGCCACAGGACATAGGGCATCGCCAGGAAAAGGGCGGCGACGGCGGAGGCCTTCATGTAGACCATGAAGGGCTCCGTGAGCGCGAGGAAGACGATGTCCCCGCCGCCGAACAGATGCTCGCGGATCGGGCGGAGGAGGAACCGGAGGATCTTGTCGCTGACGAGCCAGCAGCCGGCGAGCAGGACGACGAAGACGAGGGCCACCCGGAATAGCCTCGAGCGCAACTCGTCGAGGTGCTCCAGGAAGCTCATCGTCGACTCAGTGGATGGAGCCGGGGTCACCATCGTCGGCGTCCGGCTTGACGGCAGCCGGAATCTCCGGGTCGAGCACGCCGCGGGCGAGCGTCTCGGGGCGAGGGACGGCCTCCACCGCGCGCGCGGCCTCCTTCACGCTCTCCAGCTCCACCTCTCTCTCGAGGTTGATCTTGAAATCGGTCGTGGCCCGGCGGAAATCGGCCATGGTCTTGCCGAGCGTGCGGCCGATCTCCGGAAGACGGCGCGGGCCGAAGAGGAGCAGCGCCAGGATGAAAAGGAAGATGACCTCTGGGCCGCCGAGGGAGCCGAACACGTAACCGAGGCTACGCGCCGGTGCGGGGGGTGTCAAGAAAACGCCTCGGGTCGCGATCCGCGCTGGAACTCGTTGCCGGTCCTCGCGCGTCACCCTATAATTCCGCTTCCTTCCCATTCGTCGAGGGCCTCGCCATGAGCCGTTCGGCACGCAGAACCGTCGGAGTGACGTTGTTCTTCCTTGGCGGAGGTTGCCTGCTCGGGGGCTTGCTCGCGAGCCGGGTGGAGGCGGAGGCCGACAAGTCACCGAACCAGGTGCGGACCTTCGGTCGCATCCTGGCTCTCGTGGAGGACAACTCGGTCTCGAAGGCGACCTCCGAGGACCTCGTCGAGGACGCCATTCAGGGGATGCTCCACACGCTCGACCCGCACAGCAACTACCTCAATCGCGAGGCGTACACCGAGATGCGGGACGAGCAGCGCGGGATGTTCTACGGTCTCGGGATCCAGATCACCAAGCGCGGACCCGACAAGCCTCTGACGATCATCGCCCCGATCGACGGGACGCCGGCGGCGAAGGCCGGGCTCCAGCCTGGAGACGTGATCGCGAAGATCGAAGGCCAGGACACGCTCGGACTGACGGTCCAGGACGCGGTGCGCCGGCTGAAGGGAGAGAAGGGCACGAAGGTCACGATCACCGTTCAGCGGGCCGGAGAGGGGGAGCTGTTCGACGTCACCCTCGTCCGCGACGAGATCCCGACCCACAGCCTCGCCCATGCGTTCATGGTCGCGCCGAGCGTCGGGCTGATCCGCATCTCGAACTTCACGAGCACGACCACGAGCGAGCTCGACGACGCGCTCGAGAAGCTGAAGGCCGCGGGGATGCAGAGGCTGGTGCTCGATCTCCGCAGCAACCCCGGCGGCCTGCTCGATCAGGCGGTGGGCGTCGCGAGCCGGTTCATCCCGGAAGGGAAGCTCGTCGTCTACACGCGGGGGCGTATCGCGGGGTCGGACCAGGACTACACGGCGAAAGGGGACGAGCGGACGAACGCCCCCCTGGTCGTCCTCGTCGACCGTAGCTCCGCCTCGGCCAGCGAGATCGTGTCCGGCTGCATCCAGGACCACGACCGCGGCCTCGTCGTCGGCGAGACGACGTTCGGCAAAGGCCTCGTGCAGCGGGTGATCCCCCTCCGCGACGGCGGGGCGCTCGCGCTGACGACGGCGAAGTACTACACGCCGTCCGGCCGGCTCATCCAGCGGGACTACACCGATCTCGACGACTACTTCCTCGACGCGGAGCTGGAGGACGACGACGCCCCGGCGGCGGCGGTTCCCGAGGCGACGGGACGCGACGTGCGGCATACGGATTCCGGCCGGACGGTCTACGGCGGCGGGGGCATCACGCCCGACTACGTCGTGCACTCGGAGAAGGAGCCGCTGCTCCTCTCGCGGATGCGCCGGGAGAATCTGTTCTTCGACTATGCCGTGCGGTACGTCGCGTCGCACCCCACGCTCAAGCAGGGGTTCTCGATCGACGACGCCGTGATCGCCGACTTCCGCGGCTTCCTGGGTACGCGCAACTTCAAGTACGACGCGGAGGCGTTCGACACCTCCCGCAAGCCGCTCGAGCTCCGGCTCCGGTCCCAGATCGCGCGCGTGAAGTGGGGGGCCGAGGCCGAGAGTCGCGTCCTCGCGGAGGGCGACGTCCAGGTCCAGAAGGCCCTGACGCTCTTCGAGGAGGCGGCGAAGCTCGCGGAGGCGGGGGAACTCGGCCGTCAGGAGAAGGACGAGAAGGGCGCGAAGGCCGCGGATCTCAAAGCCGCCGTTCCGGCGAGCTGAGCGCGAGCTTCTCCTCCAGCGGGGCCCGGTGGAACCTGCGGAGCGCCGCGACGCGGCGCACCCGCGGCGCGCGCTCCAGCGTTCGGAGGAAGCGCAGCGCCGAGCGCGCGGCCTCGTCATAGCGAGCGCGGACCTCGGGGTCGGCGTCCGCGTAGATCCGCTTGTAGAAAAGATGATGGCGGAGCCAGCTGCGCCGCGTGGGGGGCAGCCGGCGGCGGGATCCGGCCAGGAACCGCGACAGCACCAGGTCCTTGCTGACGTTCGCCTGGAGCTCCAGCTCCAGTAGAGAGACGCCGCGCCCCGCGTGCGCGCGCTCCGCGGTGACCAGCAGATGGTCCAGCTCCTCGACCAGGACCGCAAACGCATCGACGTTGTCCTCGTCGAGCCCCTGCTGCGGCGGCCGCTGTTCGAGCCGGGCGATCATCGCATCCGGGAAGTAGATCCGAGCGCGGATCCCCTCCCCCGTGTCGCGGACGAGCAGGCGCGCGCCGTCGCCGCCCTCCGAGCACGCCTCGGCCGCGCCGTTCGCGTACAGCTCGCGGAAGCCGGCGTCGCCGATGATGTAGCGGCCGATCGGGAGAAGCGGCGCCTCCAGCGCGTAGGTCCTCCGCAGGAGACCGCAGACGGCCTCGACGAGCGTCACGCGCGCACCCCCTCCGGCTCGTACCGGAACTCCCCCTCGCGGAACGCGACGCGCAGTCTCGGGTACTCGAGCGCAGCGCGCACGTGCGCGAGCACCTCGCGGCGGATCTCGTTCGCATCGAAGGGGCGATTCCCCTCGCGAAGCTGCCGGAGCCTGGCCACGACGGCATCGCGGTCCGTCGCGCCTCGCCGATCGTCGCGGCGGATGCGCTGGGAGACCGCCACGTTGCACACGGCCTCGAGGGTCACGGCCAGGCGACGGGCACCGAAGGCCGGTGAGAAGCCGCGCCGGAGCAGCTCCGCGCGCGCGCCGGGGTCGAGGACGATCTCCAGGTCGTGAACGTCGCGGTATCGCCGGGCGATCCGCTCGAACTCGAGGTCGAGGATCCGCTCGGCGCTGGACTCACTCAGCCGGTTGAAATGGATCAGGCGAACCCGGTTGACGAACTCGGGGGACAGCGCCCGCCGGAGGTCCGCGCGCACGTCGGCGTCCGCCGCCAGCTGCCGGGTGTCGTCGTCCGCGTAGCCGATCGGCGTCCCCCGCTGCTGGGCGTCGCTGTAGCCGAGGTTCGAGGTGAAGAACACCAGCGCGTTCGCGAAGTTGAGGACGCGCCCCCGGTTATCCGTCGTGGTGCCGCGGTCGAGGATCGACAGGAAGAACATCCGCAGCTGGGCGTGCGCTTTCTCGACCTCGTCCACGAGGATGATCGACACCGGGGCCTTCGCCGCGCGCGTCTGGAAGGCCGAGAGGACACCCTCCTCGTCGGACCGGATGAACCCGCGCGTGGCGCCGCGCAGCTCGTTGATGTCCGAGGGATAGGTGTAGTTCGGTCCCTCGATCGTCAGGATCGGGATCTCGACGCCCCAGGAGGCCTCGAGCACGCGCCCCAGGCACTCGACGAGGTGGTTCTTCCCGACACCGGTGGGACCGACGAGGAAGTAGCCGGGAGGCTTCCTCAGGTCGCGCGTTCCCGATGCGCAGAGGGAGAACTCGTCGCAGAGCGCTTCGACCGCGGTGCGCTGATCGACCACGATCGCGTTGAGGGCGTCGCGAAGCCGACCGATGTCGAGCGAAGCGAAGAGGAGCATCCGCTCGTAGGCGGAGAGGAGCTCGTCGCGTGAGAACAGGGCTCCGGCGTCCGCGTCCCCGCGGGCGGCCTCGACGTACGTGGCCTCGGGCGCCTCGGGCGCGGCCTCGGCGGCGACCGCGTCGGCGACCGCCGCCATGAGGGGGACGCGCGCGGCGAGATCGCGCACGAGCCGCCCCGCGGGCTGGGGATCCGGGTGCATCGTCCTCAGGATCTCCGCGTAGAGCGGGAACCGGTCCGCGCACTGGCGGAGGAAACCGACCTCCTCCTCGAGCGGAAGCATCAGCAGCTTGTTCTGACGGAAGAACTCGCGGAGACGCCTGTCCTCGGCGAGAAGCTCCAGCGCCTCGCCGGCGGCCCGATAGGCGCGCGCGCCCAGCTCGCCGAGCTCGTACCCCTTAACCCGGCGGAGGCCGAGAAACCCGAAGTCGAAGAGTGCCTTGTCGCCGATGACGCGGACGTCGTCCGGCAGCCGGCGGATCCGGTACAGCACCTCGCCGGAGCCCCGCCGCTGCTCGTCGATCAGCTGCCCGACGAGCGAGGCGAGGACGGAGCGGTCGGTTTGCATGATCGTGGCGATCCGCTCGTCGGAATAAACGTCCGTCAGGAGGAGCGAGCAGCCGGTCAGAACCCGAACCAGGTGCCGGAGCTCGAGCCCGTCGACACCGTGCACCCCCGAGAACAGCTTCGCGGCTTCCCGAAGGCGCGCCTCGAGCGCGTCCGCGTCGAGAGGCTGGATTGTTCTGTCGGGACGATCGCTCGAATCGCCGGCCATGACGTCCCTCCCTCCCCGAGGAGTAACAATGCATGTGCCACCGAGCGCTCGTCTCGACAACTTCTTTCTTTGCAGTTCTTAGAGGCGGTGTCTCAAGTCGGGACCGACGCGCGTTGTCACCGCTACAAGCCGGACCGTCCAGGATTGCGACCGCCAGATAGTCGATCGATTCACTGGATTCTTGGGCCGATCCCTTGACATACCGCAGGGCGAAATCCTAATATCTTGGCACTCGCGCGGAGTGAGTGCTAACAATTCAAGCCAAGCTGAACTAAACAAATGACTTGTATCGCTAAGGAGGACTGGCAGTCATGAAGGTGAAGCCGCTCTATGACCGCGTTCTGGTCAAGAGGATCGAAGAGAAGGAGCAGAAGAAGGGGTCCATCATCATCCCCGACACGGCCAAGGAAAAGCCGATGGAAGGCAAGGTCGTCGCGGTCGGCGCGGGCGCGGTGAACAAGGAAGGGAAGCGCACCCCCCTCGAGGTGAAGGTCGGAGACCGCATCCTCTTCGGAAAGTACGCCGGCACCGAGATCAAGATCGACGACCAGGAGCACGTGATCCTGCGCGAGGACGAAGTCCTCGGCATCCTCGAGTAAATCCGAAACCCATTCATTTTGGAGGTTCGACACAGATGTCAGCGAAGAACATCACGTATTCGGAGGACGCGCGTCAAGCGATGCTCCGCGGCGTCAACAAGCTGGCCGACGCCGTGAAGATCACCCTCGGCCCCAAGGGCCGGAACGTCGTCCTCGAGAAGAAGTTCGGCTCGCCGCTCTCGACCAAGGACGGAGTGTCCGTGGCCAAGGAGATCGAGCTGGAGGATTCCCGCGAGAACATGGGGGCGCAGCTCGTCCGCGAGGTCGCGTCGAAGACGTCCGACGTCGCCGGAGACGGGACCACCACCGCCACCATCCTCGCCCAGGCGATCTTCCGTGAGGGCGTCAAGGCCGTGACGGCCGGCTCGAACCCGATGGACATCAAGCGGGGCGTCGAGAAGGCGGTCGAGTACGCCTCCGGCGAGATCAAGAAGCTCTCCCGCCCCGTGGCCGGAAAGGCGATCTCCCAGGTGGGGACGATCTCGGCGAACAACGACGAGTCGATCGGCCAGATCATCGCCGAGGCGATGGAGAAGGTCGGCAAGGACGGCGTGATCACGGTCGAGGAGGCGCGCGGCCTGGAGACCTCGCTCGAGGTCGTCGAGGGGATGCAGTTCGATCGCGGCTACCTGTCGCCGTACTTCGTCACCGACGCGGAGCGGATGGAAGTCGTCCTCGAGGACGCCTACATCCTGATCCACGAGAAGAAGATCTCGTCGATGAAGGACCTCCTCCCCGTGCTCGAGCAGGTCGCGAAGTCGGGCAAGCCCCTCGTCATCGTCGCGGAGGACGTCGAGGGCGAGGCCCTCGCCACCCTCGTCGTCAACAAGCTGCGGGGCACCCTGCACACCGCGGCCGTGAAGGCCCCGGGGTTCGGCGACCGCCGCAAGGCGATGCTCGAGGA